>Ga0334898_1001791_pt1 | contig 22104 bp, 18 predicted proteins | sample GraSluR3_MG_10_FD_207228 | JGI IMG/M metagenome (GOLD analysis project Ga0334898, IMG submission 207228) | Sludge microbial communities from methane-producing bioreactor in Wageningen University, Netherlands - Granular Sludge_3_08-R3 | ecosystem: Engineered > Bioreactor > Anaerobic >... | reverse complement strand
TGCTTCGACCAGCGCATCGAGGGCTCCCTCCATGATCTTTCGCAAATACGAGATGTCGAGCTTACGCTCCGGGAAGCAGACGATGCTCACTGCGGTCACCGGATCGGCACCCATCGCGTAGATATCGCTGAGAGCATTCGCTGCCGCGATTCTTCCGAACATCCACGGGTCGTCACAGACGGGAGGGAAGAAGTCCACTGTTTGCACGAGTGCCAGCTCATCGGTCAGCCGATAGACCCCGGAATCCTCCGCATGGGAAAAATCGCTGATCAAATTCGGATATGCAGGTTGTTTCAGATTGCATAGCGCCTTATCCAGAAGACCAGGTCCCAATTTCGCTCCACACCCTGCGAACTGTGAGAACTCGGTGAGTCTGATCGTTTCGTCGTGCTGCCCATTTTTCATGATTGTGCTCCTCTCTCATGCGTCCGATAATCCAGTGCAAACCTGTTCGACTGGAAACCGGCGATCACTTCCAATACAGAACCACCGATCGCCATGGCTTTGTCACTTACCGTGCTACAGTATGCACGGTCTCCCCGTGGATCGATATCGGCAATCTTGAACCCCTCTGTGACGGTGATCCCAGTATGTAGCAGACCTCTGAGCACCCCGTCGATCGTCGCTTTCACCGGAGTCTCACCCACAGTAGCGATGACCTCGCCCTTTTTCACCTGCATACCGATCGTGCAGTCGCTGTGAAACAGACCGGCAGCAGGGGCTTTGATCACCCGCTCCTTCCCATAGCCCTGAATGACTCCCGGGATCCCGGTATTCGCCGAGGCACTCCCCGAACGGATGATCTTCCCGAGATCGTGTCCACGTTGGGTCTCTATGACCGCATGGCAGTCGACTCCTGCGGTGAATCCAGGACCGAGCGCGATCACCAGTGGCGCCATCTCGCTCTGTGTGCCCAGATTGCGCTTGGCGAGAATCGCATCTACCACGACAGCTGGGTGCATGGTTTCGATTGCCGCTCCTTCCGGATCCACCAGAAGTGCCACGGCACCATCGTCCATGATCGATTTTGCCTGCCGGGCAGATGTCGCGAGCCTGCAGGTCACGCCATCGATGACCACTTCATTCGCATAGACCGCCTCCGAGCACGCCACGGTTCTCCTGATCGTTGTCGGTTGCGGGATCTCCAGCGCGAGCACCCGGTAACCAGCTCGGTGAAGTCGACTGATTACCCCAGTGGCGATATCTCCAGCTCCTCGGACAACAACCAGATTCTCAGCCTTCCTGCTTAGTGGCCGCCCATCCCTGTTGTTGACCACCATCATAAGCTCGGCAACAACCCCTACTGCGATCTGCTCCGGAGTCTCTGAACCGATATCAAGGCCGATCGGGCTGTAAAAATGGTGCAGAGCCTCACCGGCGATCTGCTTCTCCTCGCGCAAGTATCTCCGGTAACCATGCACTTTGGTGCGGCTTCCGAGCATACCAATATAACAGGCCGGTGAGGTGATCACCCGTTCGAGCACATCTCGATCGAGGCTGTGTGTTGCAACGATAAGTGCAGTCTCTTCGTCTATTTCGACCTCCGATAGGGCTGATTCTATAGTCGATCCGGTATGAAACACGCTGACCCAAGGGAATCTCTCCTCCGTTGCATACTCTGCACGCGTCTCGACCAACTCCAGATAGAAACCACAGTGCGAGGCGAGACGGGCAATCTCAAGATTCACATGCCCTCCCCCTATGAGTATGAGTCGCCGCTGAGGAGGAATCACCTCGATGAACATCTGCAGTGCTCCGCCACAGTTGTGTCCATCGGAGATCGCAAGAGACATTTCGAAGGTCTCATTGCTCCGTGCACCGATACATCTACGAGCCCGTTTGATCGCCTCGAACTCGCTTGCACCACCGCCAATGGTTCCGAAGGTTGTACCATCGGGGAGTACGATCATCTTCGCTTGGCTCCGAGGCGTGGACCCTTCGCTTTTTGTGATCGTGACCATGGCAAAGGCCCGGTTGCCCCGCTCTAATTCTGCAGCTTTTTCAAACAGATTCACCATAGACTCCTTCGGATCTCTCCGATCCGCCAATTTCTCGATAGGTTACAATACTTCCAGCGTGCATGGAACAGCAAAGCAATGTATAGTCCCGTCCAGTCCACTGATACGCCAAGGCCTCGACCAGATCGGCACAGGTTTGCTCGTCGACGGTGTCGCTCTGGTTGCAGCATACCACAGTCGGTCTATCACCACACTGCTTGAAGACACCTTCGGGGACCTCGAGCAATCTTCGGTATACACGTGGCGTGACCATTGCCGATCGATCACCTGTGATCATACGATACCGGGAGCAGAGATACATGACCCGATCATCCAACCGTTTACCCAGTGCCTGCATCCCCATGAGCGCAATCACAGCAGTAGTCTCTCTGGGAATCACCGGATCTCTCACCGCATGTATTTTCAGTGGTAGATTTCTCGCCCCATCGGCCTCCACAAGAACCCGATCGAATCGTGTGATGCTTTGGGTGAACATATCTCCACTCACACCAGCGATCTTGACTCCTTCAGATATGCCGTAGAGCACTGTCGCCCCTGGTATCGGCTCGGCGATCTTCGGGTGGGTCCGATTCTGCAGTTGGAGAGAGGAGAACGGATAATCATGGAGAGTCGGGTGAGCCATCTTCGTCGTGGTGGTGACCAATACTCGCAGCCCCTGCCGCTCCCAGTATTGAGAGAGCTGTTCGATCATGGTGGTCTTCCCTCCACTCCCGGTAACCGAAATGACCCACGGAGTTTGCGCTGGCACGTGACCGGCAAGACACGCATCGACCCGTGTAGGGACGGTTTCGGGGATTTCGCAGGAATTCGGCATGTAATGAGTGTAGCACCGCCCCATTATGCAGTCAATAATATATTGGCTTATCCTACCGATAACGGCTATACTATCCGGTAAGCAAGGAGAGAGACGACTATGCGATACCAATACTTCGATCACTGCGAATTACCCGTTTCAAAGATTGTCTTGGGAAGTACCTATTTTGGTACCACCATTTCCGAAGAACATGCGTTGACTATGCTGGACCGCTTTGTAGAGCACGGTGGTACGACGATCGACACAGCTCGTGTATACGGACAGACTACCCCTGGAGGTCCCAGTGCAAGCGAACAGGTGATTGGACTATGGATGCAGAAGAACGGCATGCGCGATAAGGTGGTACTCGCCACCAAGGGTGTTGCTCCCGAACCTTCGGGTAAGAGCAGGTTCTCATACAAAAATCTCATGCTCGATATCGAACGAAGCCAGGATGAGCTGCGCACCGATCATTTCGATTTCTGGTTCTGCCATCGTGATGATGTTCGCATACCAGTCGATGAGATTATGGATATGTTCGCTCCGCTTGTCGATGCTCGGATAATTCGCAATCTCGGTGCTTCCAACTGGACCGTGGATCGGATAGAAGCCGCCAACCGGTATGCGGAAAAACGGAACCTTCCCCGATTCGTCACCAGCGAAATCCAGTGGAGCCTTGCAACGAGTACACCGGAGAGTTGGGGCGATCCTTCTTTGGTATGTATGAATGATGCGCAACTTGGTTGGTATCGCAAACAGGGTATGCCGATATTCGCCTACTCCTCTCAAGCAAAGGGGCTTTTCAGCAAGGCGATTGAACTGGGTTTCGACGGATTGAATAAAAAGAGTAGACAACGATTTCTCACGGAAGAGAATGCGCGTCGCGTGGAACGTGTCAAAAAACTCAGTGAGGAGATGAAAGTCAGTGCTGCTGCGATTGCGGTGGGATACATAACCAGCGAACGACCTGCATCGGTTGCGATTGTCGGATGCTCCTCGGTCGACCAGTTGGATGATTCGCTTTCAGCAAGCGATTTGATGCTATCGCCGGATCAGGTAGCCTATCTGGTGGGAGGCGAGAATGCAACATGAAGTGACTCGAAAGCAGCCGCTCCTCGATTCACGCGGAAGGATCGTCGAAGAGGGTTGGGCTCGAAGACCGGTCTGGAAATACGAGAAGCGTGACATTCGAGCCAATGCTCTGCGTATCAAAGAGTGGGATTATTATGCGATCATTTCACACGAGCACCAGTTGGGCGTGTGTGTGACATTCAGCGATCTCGGGTATGCAGGTCTTTTTGCCGTAGCGCTTGTCGATTTGAAAACCGGCCATGTGAGTCAGACCGACGCAGTGAAAATCGGCACCCGAGGAAAGCTCGGTCTTGCCCCCCATTCGGGAGATCACACGGTTGCCTGGACGAACAAGCATCTTCGCGTTGCATTCAGCAGGAGAGGAGAGAGGAGGAGAATCCTATTCGGTGCTCCCAAGCTACTTCTGCCGAATGGAGAACGGGGGCTCGATGCGGACCTCACACTCGTGCAACCGGCAAATCTCGAAAGCATGAATATCGCAACGAGCTGGAAAGAGAAACGGACCGCATTCTACCTCAATGAGAAGGTGAACTGTCTGGCAACCAGCGGAACGGTGAGAATCGGCACGAAGCGGATCGTGCTCCATCCGCACGAAGCCTTCGGTGTGCTCGACTGGGGACGAGGTCGGTGGACGTATGAGAATCGATGGTTCTGGGCCTCTGCTTCAGGGCTCGTGGATGATCGGTGTTTCGGCTTCAATCTCGGCTACGGATTCACCGACCGATCACCAGCGAGTGAAAATGCCCTCTGGCTTGATCGCCGCATACACAAGCTCGAGGAGGTGACATTCCATATTCCCGAGTCGAGCTACCAGGATCCCTGGACCATTACCAGCAGTGACAACCGATGTGAACTCACGTTCACACCGATTGCAGATCGACAGTCGAATATGAACCTGCTGGTGGTAAAATCGGTGCAGCACCAGGTCTTCGGTCATTTTTCCGGAACCTTTGTGCTTGATGATGGGACACCGTTCACCTTTCAGGATTTTCCCGGGTTCGCAGAGGATGTATATAATCGATACTAGGTGTTCACCGTGCCTACTCGTCTGATTTTCCCCTTCACTTCGATCTCCAGCACCACCGACTTCTCCTCGGCTAGCGTCTGCATTCGCTCGATTCGGTTGATGATCGCTCGTGCGCTGCAGTGGTACCGTTTCGCCAAGTGGCTCACCGGCGTCCCCTTGCACCACTCGAACAGCAGGTCCATCTCATCGATCTCAATACTCTTAAGGTGCCAATTCCGGGTAAACCAGGTCTCACTGAACGTCTTTCCACAGGTTGAGCAACGGTATCGTCGCAAGGGTCGTTCCGGATTTGCTGTATTAGTATAATGACCATGCGGGCGATACCACCGTTTCTTCTCTGCATGGATCGGGTCGTGATACCGACAATCCGGGTTTGGACACACTTTGATACTATCTTTCTGCATACTGGTCCTCCTTGCTTGAATAACTGCATGCGCTATCCAATTGCTTCACGCTCGCCTCGCACTGTATCCCGGATCACCCGTTGCATAAATGTCCCTCATCGTATAGAGTTATTCGCGTGTCTCGCCGGAACGAAGAGTCCGCGGCACAAAGACAATAGGAGTCTCATGCAACAATTAGAAAAATTTTCAGCCCTCGGTCTATCTGACCGCACGATCGATGCCCTCCTTGCCAAAGGTTTCGAGGAGCCCACCGCTATCCAGGCAGGTTGTATCCCCCTGCTTCTCAAGGAACAAGTCGATGTCGTAGGAAGAGCACAAACCGGTACTGGTAAAACGGCAGCCTTTGGTCTTCCCATATTAGAAATCGTAGAACCTGAAATCCGTCAGGTTCAAGCACTCATACTCAGTCCGACGCGAGAACTTGCCGTTCAGGTCGCCGCAGAGATCGAATCGCTCAGAGGAGATCGTGATCTCCAGATTTTGCCGGTCTATGGAGGTTCTTCAATGGACCTGCAGATCAGACGACTCAAACGGGGTGTGCAGGTGGTTGTCGGAACACCTGGACGTGTCCTTGACCATATCAGAAGAGGAACGCTGAATCTGCAGAATCTCAAATTCGCGGTACTCGATGAGGCAGATGAGATTCTCAACATGGGATTCATCGAAGATGTGGAAGCCATTCTCGAACAGACACCGACCGATAAGCGGATGCTCCTGTTCAGTGCGACCATGCCGAAACCGATACTTCGCCTTGCAGAGCGGTTCATGAAAGACTATCGCCTTGTAGAAGTCTCCCAGGAGTCGGGAACACCGAACCTCACAGATCAGCACTTCTACGAAGTGCGGGAAGGTGACAAGATCGAACTGCTCAGTCGACTGATAGACATCGCACCAGATTTTTATGGTCTGGTCTTCTGTAGAACGAAAATGCAGAGCGATGAAGTCGGGCGAACACTGATTGACCGAGGATACAATGCAGAGATCATTCACGGTGATCTGGCGCAACGGCAACGTGAACTGATCCTTCATAAACTACGAGAGCGAAGGATCAGTATCCTCGTAGCAACCGATGTCGCTGCACGTGGTATCGATGTGCAAGACCTCACCCATGTCATCAACTACTCGATTCCCCAGAATCCGGAGACCTACATACACCGTATCGGCCGCACCGGTCGAGCTGGTAAAGGGGGCACGGCCGTGACGTTCGTGACTCCCAGTGAGTCACGACGGTTCACCTATATCAGAAGAATGGTGAACGGGGAGATCGCAAAGGAGCGGATCCCCGATATCGAGACCGTGATCGCTATCAAGCGAGAGCGAATCATCAACGGGATTGCCGAAGGTATAACCGGAACGAGTAGCGATGACTACCTCCCCATGGCACAGGATCTACTCGATATCCACGAACCTGAAGCCATAGTAGCTGCCCTCCTTGCTCGCCATTATGGTGAACAGCTCAATATCTCTGCCTACACCAAAATCAGACAGGTAGAGGGTAAGGTCAAGCGGGAACCAGCCTATCAGGATCGAGATAACCGCAGATCCGATCGGTACGGGAAGTGGGAGAACTGGAATCGGAGGAGAGACGACTTCGGTCACTCGGACGAGATCAGACTCTTCATCGCCAAAGGACGTTCGTCCGGCATGACCAAACGACTGTTAGTCGATTACATTAAACAGCACGCACAGGTCACCGACCGAGAACTCGATGGAGTTCAGGTCATGGAGAACTTCTCATTCGTGACGGCTCCAGCCGAAGCAGCCAATCATATCATCCAATCGTTCGATCATATCCAGAACGACGGAAAACCTCTTGTGACCAAAGCTCGACCGGATAACCCCAATGGCAAGCATCTTGCCGGAAAGAAGAGACGGGACAGAGGCGAGTATGATAGCTGGGATCGCCCGGCTTCACCTCAGGGGAAACCGAAACGTGGCGGAAAGAAGTGGTCGAACGCAGGATCTTCGGGGAGAAAGAAATCAGGCAAACGGTGGTAATCTTGTAGATGGATTTTCAATTCAGGAGTATCGTATGGGTATGGAGACATACCCAATGGATACCATGACGATCGGCGAGTTCAATGAATCGTTTCCTCCACTGTTAGATGGTGTGGGTTTTGTGGTAAAGAATTACACTGAACTACTCTGTGCCCGCGGACATCACGCATGGGCCATCGTCTCAGGCTCTCGTGTGCACGATGGTGACGAGTACGATCGAAAGCAGGGAATCGACTACACGATCCGAGCAACCATGATTCCGGTACCAGGGATCAGTCCCTATGGCGTCGTGGTGAGAAATAACGCTTTCAGAGATACCGTACGAAACATCCCCTTCCAGCTCATTCATACCCACTCGCCATTCTTTCTTGGCCGTTTCGCTGAACAGTTGGTTCGTCTCCACCATATTCCTCTCATCACTACCTTCCACTCGCTCTACAGAGATGATTTTTACGGGTTCACCCATTCAAATGCCCTATCTGAATACTTGGTCAAGAAGATTCTGCACCACTACCGGTTTGCCGATCAGGTCTGGACTCCCACCGAGTGGAGCAGACAAAGGCTCTACGAGTATGGGTTCGATGGCGATGTAGTGGTAGTTGAGAACGGTTGCGACTTCGCTCTTCCCAACCAAGAGGAGCTACGTAGGTATCGAGAGCGAGGTTTCGAAATCACCGGTATTCCACGTCATATACCGACACTCATGTATGTCGGACAACTCAAGAAGGAGAAGAATCTCGATCTGATCGTCGATGCACTCGATATCATGCACAAGCGGCATGTTCCGTTTCACATGGTGTTCGTCGGCACTGGACCGGATAGACACCACCTTGAGAGCCGTATCGAGAAAGCGAAAATCTCCCCACATGTTACCTTTCTTGGCAAGATCTCGGACAGAGAGGAACTCAAGGCCATCATCGCCACCAGTTCACTCTTTCTGTTTCCCAGCCAGTATGATACATCGGCACTCGTACTGAAGGAGGCAGCGGCACTTTCGGTACCCCTGCTCAATACAGCCGGTTCGAGCACTGCCGGCATGACCGTGGATGGAGAGAATGGATTCATTGCACACAACTCTGCTCAGGCATATGCCGAGAAGCTGGAGTATATTCTTGGAAGACCGGAACTCTGTACCCGTGCCGGCCAATCTGCACGAGAGACGCTCTATCGAAGTTGGCACGATGTGATCGATGAAGTGGAAACCCGATATCGGAACCTGATCCATAGAAAGTAACAACACACTTTTGGGTCATGTTTCGTGACTTATGACATAAACTACTGTTATTCTCTGCTTGCCTACAGTATAGTTAACTCATGAAGTCGATAAGAGTTCCAGCATTAGTACTCTTGGCACTACTTCTCATCTCCTTTCAGCCGATCTTCTCAGCAGCTGATCCAAACTGGTACACGGTCGACCTCGATATCAATCCCAGCCTTTTGGACAATACCTGGAGCATCGACCTGAACAACGACAATGTATATCTCGGTACACTATCGATCGAACCCAGTGCCTCCTTCGATGATGACCCTACAGCTATCTGGAATGGGAATTTCACACTCGTGATCACCTCCATACATGAGACATTTCGATTCGTGAAAGTGGGGGATGACACACGATGGTACCCGGTGACTATACACATGATCGAGGTAAACTCGGAACCACATGCGGGAGGATTCACCTCCTCTCCCGCTACTGTTTCGATTCCGATCGGGGAACAGGGGCTACCCGAATATGAAATACGGCTCGATGTTGAATCTAGGGAGGGAAAGCCGGTCCCCTGGCGGGGAACCTACTTCTGCGCGCTGCGATTCGCACTCTATGTAGATTATGGACTGGCTACCGAGGTACTCATATCGAATGACCTATTCAATATGACGAGCTACTTCGTTGAACCGCAGGTGACTCCCGGCAACGAGGACCCTATACAGACAGAGTTGGTCGTAGAGAGGTATGCATCGGCCAATCAGGTAGACGTTCCACAACTCATTGTTTCAAATAGTACGCTGAAAGTCGGCTCTGTTACTTTCTTCTCCAACGACGATGGCGATACCGATTATAGAATTATCGTGGGACCTGGAGAGCCCAACGGCACAGTTTTCGCATTCTACAAGAACGGGGACTCTTCTCAGTACATACCCTACAAGGTATACGTTCCCACCATATGTTCTCCTACCGGGTCCTGTCCAGGGCTCTTTGAGATTCCAATCACCACTCGGAGCCCAGCAGGGTATTTTCAGCAATCGTTCGAGTTAGCAATAGCACACATGAACTACCTGGACCGCTGGTACACCGCAGGTGATTATACGAGTCTCATACGACTCGAGCTCATCAGCTATTGAGCGACTATCTGGATCTCTCCTCTTGTTGCTTAACTGATAACGTATTATATTGGCTTTATGAAGCTGCTACGAGTTGCAATTATTTCATTGTTCGTACTCGTGTTTGCAGGCTCGCTGACTGTTTCTGCTGTTGAGCCCGAATGGTACTACGTGGACTTTCATCAGGAGAGCTGGTTCGCCGACAACAAGACGGACATCCGCTACAACCACACCGATCGGTACATTGGACAGATTCAATTTGGCCCCGATCAATACTTCTACGATAACAATGGGGCGGGATGGAACGGTAACTTCTCCCTAGTTGTCTCTACGCCATTCGATGGCTTCTATCTCCAAAACGTGGAAGATAGTGCCAAGACCTTCCCCGCCCACTTGGACATCAACAGAAATGGTAATCTCCAACATCAGGTGCAGACTTCATTCTCTACATTCAACTACCCGGTTGCCTGGAATACGGGACGCCCCCTGTTTAGTTTCAGTATCACCATCTTTCCTCGATTCGATGATGAACAGGGATTCAAAGGCACCTACTTTCTACCGCTCACTATAGCCCTCTACGTAGACTACGGAACCGAAGACGAACTGCTCATAGAGGAGAGTCTGTTCAATATCCTTGTATACTTTGTGGAGAGTAGCTCCAGTGGTGGCCCGGGAGGTCCGGGAGGTGGTCAGGGCGGCGGAAACATTTTCACCAATCTCTGGATTCAACGGTACCCCTCTGCAGACGGCGTGGACATTCCCAGTCTGCAACTTTCACAAGGCTCTTTGGCAGTAGGTGCGGTCAACTTCTCCTCGAACGACAAGAGAAATCCAAGCAAATACCTAATAAAGCTCAGCCCCGGAGAGAATCCCGAAGGTATGTTTGCTTTCCACAAACAGGGCTCGACCAGCAGTTCTCCCATCCCATACAAAGTATACATTCCTACCCGAACGAGCCTTGGTTCTCAGTCGACAGCCTTCTCCGTTCCAGTCGAGACAAGAAGTCCAGCCGGATACTGGCAAGACTATTTCGAGGTTGGGATCACACAGATGAATCATCTTGGCTGGACATTCACTGCAGGAGACTACACAAGCTTGATTCAGATCGAACTCATTCGGGAGTAGCCTCCAGTGACCGACAAACCTGTGACATAAGGGAGCACATAAAGCAGACAGACTACTAGAAATTATCCGGTATACCTTGTATATTCTCCTCTATGAATGTACGAGGCAAAGCTGTGCAGCTGGTGCTTGTGCTGGTACTTCTGAGCGGGACAACAGCTCCATTCGCCTCAGTGAATCCAGATTGGTACACAGTCAACTTTTATCAAGACCCATTCACCGAGTCAGGAGAGTGGAATTTACGAGACGGATACTCAACCGGTGTCTACTTTGGGCAGGTGCAGGTCCTTCCCTCCAACCTGTTTTACAGTACCCCGGGAGCAGTCTGGAACGGGGACATCACTCTTGTCATAACATCTCCCTTCCCCACGTACCGATTCTCTCGAGCTGCGGACGATACGATATACTATCCGATAGAACTCAACATCCTGCGAAATGGAAGTACACCTCAAACTGAAGGAAAGCTCACTGAGGGCCCTTCTGAAGTGCAGCTTAACCTCTCTCGGTACGACCACCCAACGTTCCATTTCATCATGGATATCGAGGTTCCAAATGATAACGCCAATTGGCGGAGAGGCTACTACTTTACATCGTTCTCCTTCTCCCTCTTTGTAGACTATGGAAAAACGACTGAGCAGCAGATAGGAAGTGATCTGTTCGTCTCGACATCCTACTTCTTCCGCCAAGATAGTGGGGGGCAGACCGTCCACACAAATCTTCTCGTTGACCGATACTCAACTGCAAGCGATATTGATGTCCCAACGCTCCAACGTACCCAAGGTTCACTCAAAGTCGCAGGTATAAACTTTTTCTCAGACGACTCGGGAGATACCAGTTACAAGATCAACATAAGCCCAGGGGAGAACCCTAACGGGGTATTTGCCTTCCACCGAACAAATGGCAGCTCCCCCCCGATACCATACAGAGTATTTGTACCATTACGCTACGCCAATGCATCGAGCGATCGTGAATTCTCCATACCGGTGACCACAACTACCCCATCTGGAGTGTGGCAGGATTCATTCGAACTCGGCATAACCCGGGTGAACGAAAATGGCGTGAACTACACTACAGGAGAGTTCACCAGCCTCATACAGATCGAACTTGTCAGCAATTAGGTCGTAAACAATCCATATATCTCAGCGTTGCATGCCCTGCACCGGCCATCGCGCATGGTCCGGGAGACATCCGATGCAGCCTGACCGCTGTATGCGTGCGATCGTACAAGTGGAGTCCCACATGCAGGACAGAGCGTTCGATCCCACTCTGTGAGCATACTGTTTCCAGCGTATACATGAGAAATTCGGGCATCTCGGGCAATCTCGAGCATGCGAGCCAAGTAGGCCTCACTCGTCTGTGGTCGACTCGACATACGATAGTGGGGGAAGAAACGGCTCAGGTGCCAGACCTGCACCCCAGCATCGTACAATTGTGCCGCCAACTCCTGCATCATCCGTTCGGTGTGGACCCCCTCAATGATCAACGTAGTGACCTCGAGAATTCGATCCTTCCGTGCGGCAATGGTCTCCACTGCCTGTAATACCGGTTTAAGCGCTCCTGTGCAGTAGGATCGGTAGAATTGATTGTCGCCTTTCACATCGATATTGAATGCATCGATCACGGGCAGCACCCGATTCAGCGACTCCGTGGAGAAACTTCCGTTGGTCACCATGCAGTTCAACTTTCCCCGAGCATGTACGAGTTCAGCGACCTCGAGCATGTAATCCTGCCAGACAATCGGATCGCTATAGGTATAACTCATAATCGGAGTCCGAGATCTGTCGAACAGCTGCACAAGTTCTTCGGGACTCATGGCAGTATGCGTGGAAGCACCGCTTTGTTCGGGCCAATAGGGGCTCTCTCGCTGCGTGATATGGTGATTCTGACAGAAAAGGCAGGTATAGTTGCACCCGAACAGAGCAAATGAGAAGGTCTTCGCTCCTGGCAGCAGATGGTACATGGGTTTCTTTTCTATCGGATCGACTCCACTTGCCACCACCTCTCCCCAGCCGATAGTTCTGAGCTTGCCCTGTTTGTTCTCGCGTATGCCGCACAGCCCAGATGTGCCAGGTTCGATCGAACACATGCGCCAGCAGAACGAGCAGCGAAGTGCTGGTGCCATCTCAGAGCTCCTCTTCGAATATCTCTGCCTGGAATATCGAGAAATCACACTGCTGTTGATTCCACGCGGTCGGATACAACCCTGCTTTCATGGCAAGATGGTTCAGCATGGTTTCACGGTCCCACCCCTGTTCTGTTGCTACTTGGGGAAGAAAGACCGCCCGCTTGTATCCACAGGTGAGCAATACACCATCGCGTCCAACGACAATCTCCTGCGGATCCTCGATAGACTTTGGAATTGAGAGGACCGAAATCTCAATCTTGAGTTGTGGCATCTCCTCGAGCTTGACCGCAGGGAACCGAGGGTCGTGGAACGCACTCTCACGTGCCAATCTTCTAATCGACTTGTATAACGGTCCATCGCCAAAGATATTCCCGATACAGCCACGCAAAGCTCCAGAGGATCCTGGAGAGAACCCTCGCCTCTTCAGTGTGACGAATGCACCCTCCTCCCGACAGAGCGATTCTGGTGGATCTATCGAGATGTCTGCATAGGTTCTGCTTGCCACACCGGAGAGTGTCTCGATAATAGACTCCCTCGCAAGCGAGAGGAGTAGATTCTGTTCTTTTTGCTGCATACTCACCTCCAGAGGATTGTACCGTATGCGACGAAATCGGTGGCTTGCTCGCCGAGCACATCGAGCGAGGTGTAGTAGTCTGCAACCCAACCCGAAGTGTCGATTCGCTTTGCCAACGCACTGAGCACAGAGGCGGCTGCAATCCCGCAGATAGTCATTCGCTTCATCCGCTGTGTCAGAAAGAGTGGTCCAAGCTCGGATCTCGAGAGTGCCGTTGCCACCAACACATCCTCCTGTTTCACCTTCTGCTGTACTTTTTCATCCACATGGACACCAAACGGAGCATACCCGAATCGTTGTCCGTAATGGGTGAAATCGGAGGAGGCTATCACCATGGTATGTGAAGATTCCAGTTCGTCTTCACCAAGTGCTCCCACCAATTCTCCGGCAATACGCGCTGCGTGAGACACATCGGTTACGCGAGAAATGAGAGCCATGGCCACCGAGATCGGTGCTTGCTGCTGTTCTTGTAGATAGGCGAGAAATGGGAGCACCATCTCCACCGCATGTTCCCGTTGCAGGGGAATCGTAACATCCGGTCCTTTCGATTCCAGTCGAGTCATGAACGATCGCAGTGATCCGAGTGGAGTATCGAACCCGGAAAAGAGTCCGAACGACAGCGTATCGTCCGGAATAGCCGTGGTATGGCTGGGAGCGAGTATCACCACCCGATCTATCCGTTTCGGGGCGTGTACCACCAAGTGAGCGATACCACGTGAACTGTAGGCAAGACCAGCATGCGGCAATACGGCTAGTCGAGCGGTCCCCCTGTGACTGTTCCCACCATTGCTCTCGGCAACCTGTTGCACCGCACCAGTGATGGTTCTTCGTAACAAGTCGGGTTCGGCGGCGTACCAGGAGCCGGCATACCATGCCTTGCGCATGGGAAATGTTCCTTCATGCACCATAACCGTCTCCTTACCTTCAGTATACCGCGCATATCCGCTCCAGTACACACCCCTCTTCAAGTTTCCTGAATCGGTATGAGTACCGGCGAGGTAATGTACGTGATCACATCCATACAAGTCGAGCAGTACACTGTCTCAGCAGCCGGCGTATCGTGAATAGCCGGTCGAAAGAGGGTGTCGAAGCTGATCTGAATCATCTTGCAGACCGGTATCAGCACCTCAAGGTTACACATCGAGGCACTTTTCCATTCCCTGCAATTAGGCTATAGTGCTCTCATGGAAAGAACGAAGGGGCTCACAAACTTTCATACCCACTGTGATCTAGACGATGGTTCGGGACCGATGGAGGAGTACGTTCAGAGTGCCCTTTCCAAAGGATTCAGTGCTTTAGGCTTCTCCTGCCACGCTCCAGGTGCGTTGCACGATGATTGGCACATGAAAAAGGAGGACTTTCCATACTACCTCGAAGAGATCGACCGGCTCAGATCGCTCTACCGCGATAGAATTGAACTCTATATCGGACTTGAGCTCGATTTTATCGAAGATACCGAAGAGTTGTCCGGCGCAGAATATCGAGGCCAAGTGGATTACACAATCGGTTCGGTGCATGTCATGAAACACGCCAAATCGGAGAAGTATCTCTCCATAGATGGGCCGGTAGACGAGTTCGAAATGCTCCTGCACGACAATTTCAATGGAGAAATGCAGCGATTCGCAGAACACTACTTCTCCCTCGTCGAACGGATGATGCAGCTACACGCTTTCGACATTCTTGGGCACTGCGATCTGATCAAGAAACGGAATGGAGACCATACGTATTTCGACGAACAAGCACCTTGGTACACCCGCCTAGGCTCTCATATGCTCAAGGTGGCAAAACGGAACAAAGTACGTATCGAGGTCAACACTGGCGGCATCGCACGTGGGGCGATTAACGAACCCTACCCCTCCCCCAGGCTCATGCACGAGTGTGCCGAGTTGGACATACCATTGGTTCTCTCCTCAGATGCACACCAGAGTTCTCATATCGATTTCTTTTTCGCTCAGGCAGACGACCTCCTCGTACAAGCTGGCTACCGCAACCTCGATGTCTTGCAGCACGGTATATGGCAGTCGACCTCTATAGTCTAGAGCGTGCCCCCTCCCAGAGCCATGAATCTCATGTTCTACACGGTGTGAAACATGGCTGTGGTCTTTCGCTCTTTATTGACTGAATGAACAAAAAGTTCTAGAGTTTTTGCATGGGTAGAAAAAAAACTACTATTGAGGATATTGCCCGTGAAGCACAAGTGGGAATCGGAACGGTCTCAAGAGTCCTCAACAATAGCCCCCATGTCTCCGAAGAGACCCGAAACCGGGTCCTCGATGTAGTGAAAGCCCGACAGTACACCCCCAGTGGCGCCGCGAGCAGACTTGCCAGAAATGATGCATTGGAATCCACCGTGGGGCTCCTCCTGCCAGATATAGGAAACCACTACTTTTTCGAGATTTTCGAAACCATCTACCGGAAATTCCGCGGCTTAGGGATAGACCTGCTGATCTTCAACTACGAGAAACACAATCCACATGTCATACAAAAGGTGCTCGATGCACAACTCTCGGCTCTACTCATTTTCGCATTTCAGCTCGATGAGACCGAACGGGAACTACTCAGAAGACGAAACGTCAGGTACCTCTACATCGATTACCCACGGGAACGGGAACACTGCATGTACACCGACAATCGGCACGGGGGAAGACTCGCTGCCCGATACCTGGTCTCAAAAGGGGTGCGTAATCCAAGCTATATCGCGGTAGACCCCCCTGCTCAGGCAAATGAGGATCGACACGCGGGCTTCCAGCATGAACTCACCCTCCATGGATTCGACGATTGCATAACCTACCAGGCAGGGTTGTCTGAGGATGATGGGTATCGAGTCGCACACCAGATACTCGATGAGGGGCGAACCGATGGCATCTTCTGTTATTGTGACGATATAGCTGTGGGAGTCATTCGCGCAGTCAGAGAACGTGGTTCTTCGATTCGTGTGATCGGATTCGACGGGGTGAGAATCACCGACCACCTCGGGATATCGACAGTCAGTCAAGAGCCCGGTACAATCGGAGCACAGGCGGCTTCACTGATCATGCAGATCATGCAGTCTCCTGTGGAACCTGAACCGATCCATCACCGCATAATCCCGATCCTCATCGACCGAAACAGCTGAGCTTACTTCAGATACGAGAGCCAATCGTGCTGCCGCTCGAACATGAGGTCGACCAGTTCCCTGACCGTATGGTATACCCCTACCGTCGGATTCGCTAGTAAAGCCTGTACTACATACTCCTTCTTTCCGGTAAGAATAGCCTCCACGGTAAGATCATATACGCCACTGTAGTTTCTCAAGAGAGCGCCGAATCCCTTCGGATAGTGAGGAAACCCGATCGGCTCCAACCCTGATCGACGGACTTTTGCAGGAACTTCGACCACAATAGAACTGGGAAGATCTGGTATGAGGCCATTGTTCATAATATTCACTGCAGGCTCTTCATACCCACTATCATCGAGTATGCCCTCTATGATCAGGACAAGCCGCTCATCGCGTCTCAACTCGATCTTTGGTTGTATCTGTGCAAGTTCCAGCTGGTAGAGCGTGTAGAAATCCTTGATTCCCTTATGATCAGCGACTTCACATGCCCACTGAATATATTCACCCAAGTGACTATCAACGGTGACCGGGAGCAATCGGTAGGTCTCCAGTATCTCTTTGAACAGCGTTCTGTCTGCCCAGCTCTTTGCACTCCTCTCGATATCCAAGACCACTCGCTCAGAGATCCCCTCAGTCTTGGGAGCCTTTCCGGTCCGCCGTACAAAGTCGAGAATATCCGAGTAGCCTGGCTCCTTCTCGAAAAAGTGTGGCGCCCGCTCCAGGATATCTGGGTATGCATCTGTATCGGTATGGCGATACCGAGCCTCGAGGAGCACGCTGAAATGGTTCAATCCACCCGATCTGAGCGAGAGGTTCTCGAATGGGGTGTCAAGAATCGTCGGGAGATACCGTTCGAGCGAGAGCACTTCGTGGCACATTCCCACAAACTTCATCTCGGGATATCTGCGAAGCACTGCAGTAGTGATCGCGGTCATTGGATTCGAATAGTTGAACACCCATGCATCGGGACAGTACCGAGCAACATCGTCACAGATCGCGAGTATCGGAGGGGTTATCCGCAGTGCATGGAAAACACCTCCGGCTCCACCGTTCTCCCCATAGATCTGTCTCATTCCATACTGTTGCGGGATCGTCCAATCTTCATCCCAGAGCTGGAACCGCTTACCCACCTCGATACTGATCACGACGAAGTCGGCCCCTTTGAGAGCCTCGACCCGGTCGGTGGTCGATGAAACGGTGAAGGGAAGCGGAGTCTCTGCAAGAAACGCATCGGCTTTTGCCTGGACACTCTCGAGTGCCTCACTGTTGATATCGACCAGAACTATATCCGAACCGTACAGCTTTTTACTCTGAAAGAAATCTCCCAGTGTTCCCAAACCGAACTGTGCACTTCCCGCCCCGATCAATACCAGCTTCATAGCAATCTCCTTCATCCCTGACTCATTTTCGTCGATATGCCATCGAACACCGAATATGGCATCCAATTATCGAACGAGCTTACTAGCTTTCGGCATATTTGTACACCATCGAACCGTGTGATCACGACCACTGAAGACACGGTAGAAGTTAGAACAGTAACATATCCACTGTAAGATGCGAGGTATCCGGCACATGGACCGAACAGAGGTTCGGGTCGACGGCACTGCCCACTCCCACAGATCGCATGAGCGCTACGTTCACCGCTTCTATCCCCGCTTGGGCATCTTCGATTCCACAACACTCTTCAGGAAACAGACCCAACATGTCCGCCGCTCGGGCGAAGACCTCCGGATCCGGCTTGCCACGAATCACCGTCTCTGCCGGCACGACGACATCGAACGAGGAGATCAAGGAGAGCCGTTCGAGGATATAGGAGGCATTCCTACTAGCCGAAGCGATCGCCGTGCGGATGCCTCGTTGCTTGAGTTCCGCAAGCAAGGGTAGAATTCCGGGAAGCACATCCTCCGGCACCAGATCGGAGAGCGACTCACGATACCAGGTATTCTTTAGCGTGGTGAGTCGAAGCGCCTCCTCTTCACCAAGGACCACATTGTTGTGATCGAGAATCACCTGCAATGAAGCTCGTCGAGAAATACCCCGCAACTGTTCATTGAGCTCTCTATCGAACTGCCATCCATAGGAATCGGAGAGCCGTTTCCATGCCTTGTAGTGGAATGTGTCGGTCGATGTCACCACACCATCGAGATCGAATACCACTGCTTTGCAATGTGGTTTGGTTGAAAGTGTGACCGGCTGCTCCTGTACAGTCACGTGCTCGGAACGGTGTCGCACAATCAATGGCTTTCCTGTCGTCTGATAGGTCGTTCTACCCTGATCGATCGAAACGGTGAGAATCTGATCTTTGAATGTAAGATGGAACTGCAGTCTCTTCAATTGTTCGGGAAGTTGTGGACGAAAACTGGGAGTACCTTGCTGCATACGGAATCCACCGAGACCATATACGAGCGCCATCCAGGAACCCGCCATGGCAGCAGTATGTAGTCCATCCTTGGTGTTCCTATGCAGATCGTCTATATCCATGAGTGCTGTCTGACGGATATACTCACTACCCAACTCTATGTAGCCACAATCGTAGGCAACGATACCCTGAATACATGCCGAAAGCGAACTGTCTCCGGTGGTAAGTGGTTCATAGAAATCGAAGTTCCGCTTTCTCTGATACCAGGGGAATCTCTGATGCTGCAACAGCATGGCAAGCACCGTATCGGCCTGCTTTATGAGTCTGTGCCGGTAGATCACCAATGGGTGGTAGTTGAGGAGCATGGGGTGTCGAAGCGGTCCCCGCCTCTTGTCATCCCATACCTCCTTGTTGAGAAAGTAGTCGTCCTGCAGATGGATACCACGTTTTTCATCGAAGGGAAGATACATCTGCTCGGCACCTTGTGCAAAGAGTTCCAACTCCTGGTCATCGACAATTGGAACCGGCTTCCCCCGCTCCTTCAGGTATGCTGCCAGCGCGACCACTCCTTCGAAATGGTGTTTCACCATGATATTCGTGTAGAGATTGTTGTCTATGAGAGCAGAGTACTCATCTGGACCGGTGACTTCGTTTATGCAGAACTTGCCACCCTTTTCGGGGTTGAAGAACCCGAGATCAAGATAGAGACGTGCAGTTTCGAACAACAACTCGGTCGCTCCACAGTCGAGAATCGAGTCGTCTCCGGTCACCTCGAGATATTGGAGTATGCTGTATGCGATATCGGCATTTATGTGATACTGAGCTGTCCCTGCAGGAAAGTAGGCAGAAGCTTCGAGTCCGTTAATCGTTCGCCAAGGAAAGAGCGCTCCCCGTTGGCTCATTTCGCGAGCCCTCGCACGGGCATGCTCCAGTGTGGATATCCGGTACATGATCAACGCCCGAGCCGTCGCACGGTCAGTGTGGTTGAAAAATGGCATACCGTAGATTTCTGTGTCCCAGAAGTAGTGCCCTTCGTATCCGTGACCGGTCAGCCCTTTAGCCGCGAGGCTCGAATTGCCATCGCTCCCGGTTGATTGACGAAGTTGGAAGAGATTGAAACGAATGGCTTGCTGCAGTTTTTCATCTCCGGTGAGTTTTACATCGGCGTGCTCCCAGAACTGGTCATAATAGTTTCGCTGATCCGTGACGAGTGTCTTCCAGTCGATCTTCCCCGCCTCTTCGCGATAGGTCTCAGCCTGTTCGAGAGGGACGTGTTCTCCCGGCCTGCCGGAGCTATGGTAGTAGAAGAACTTGCAGAACTCCAACGTCCGCCCCTTGCATGAACAATGGAGTCCGGGGAGATTCGACTCATTGAGCACACGCTCAATATGGAGCGGCTCCTCACTGGTGTGCACAGCTCCACAGGATAGGTGAAGACCGCTCTCCACTGTTTTGAACGAGGCATGAAACCCTGGCCTCTGATACTCGCCGGTACTGCAGTATCCAGTTCCCACGCAAGCGAGCGAGGGTTTGGTCAGCATGGTCCCTACACGAGGATCGAGACCCGACATTGCCCGGTGCATAGGCATGCCGATAGAGGAGTAGATCTCAATGTTCAATTCATGATCACTCTCTACGGTGAGTCGTAGCGCTCCGATATGTCTTTTCGATACCGAAAGGAGTGTCTCCCAGACGATGTTGGCGCTCTTTCCCGAATCGGAGGACCATTGCATGCTTTGTGTGAGCACGCCAGTTCGGAAATCGAGTCGTTTGTGGTAGGAAGCTACTGAATCTGAGGAGAGGGAGACCCGTTTACCGTCCACCATGAGATAGAGATAGCGACAATCGGGAAGATCGAGCATAGTCTGGTTGTAGCGAGCGAACCCATAGGCATCTTCGCCATAGTGGATGGGAGAGAGCTCATAGAATCCATTGATGAATACCCCGGCATGTTGTACCGGATCGCGTTCACAGGGGAATCCACGAAAACCGATATACCCGTTCCCAATGGAGAATAAGCTCTCGGACCGGGCGAGAAACTCCTCTTCGAACCCGGCCTCTTCGAGACTCCATGTATCAAAAGCCATGTACTACCCCTTGACGGATCCTGCCATCAGTCCTTGTACGAAGTAACGCTGCAAGCCAAAGAATACCAACAACGGTACAATCATCGCGACAAATGCTCCAGCTGTGAGCAGGTGCCAGTCTTGGCCACGAGAGCCCACCATATTCGCTAACCGTTGTGTGAGCACCGCGACATCTGCCGTACCACCGAGGAACACCAAGGCGACCAGCAGGTCGTTCCATACCCAAAGGAACTGGAAAATGGCAAGCGATGCGATGGCTGGAACCGATAATGGCAATACGAGGCGAGCAAACACCACCATAGGACGTGCACCATCGAGAAATGCCGATTCGAACACGTCACGCGGGATTGTAGATATGTAGTTATATAATAAATAGATACCGAGTGGTAGCCCGAACCCTGTGTGCGCGAGCCAGATTCCCAGATACGAACCGGTGAGCCCCAGTTTCTGGTAGTCTCGCAGTATCGGAATAAGCGCTATCTGGAGTGGCACCACGAGGAGGGCAACCACGATGGTGAAGAACAGTTTTCTTCCTGGGAACATCATCCACGCAAACCCGAATGCAGCGGCTGCTGCAATGAGAATGGGTATGATCACCGATGGGACTGTTACGGTGAAACTGTTTATGAATGCGCGTCCCAGATTGTCTCCACTTGCACGGATGGTATTTCCAGCTGAGTCGACGAACGTTGTCTGGCTGCCACCGAGCACCCGTTTGTAGTTGTCCAATGTGAAACTGCCATCTCCGGAGAAAATGGTCCACCACCCGGTGTTCAGAACATCGTCCTGTGGACGGATCGATGATATGAGCAATCCGATGATGGGAATACTCCAGACGATTACGAGAGCCAACAGGACCAGATTCACGACCAGATTCCACGAATTCTTTCTTTTCTTGGCCAATGTCATATCAGAATCCCTCCCGTTTGCCGAATTGTCGCAGGTTGTACCACATGACTGGAATGACTGCGAGAACGAGCACGATTGCTATCGCCGAACCTCTTCCGTAGTGGAGAAAACGGAACATCTGCTTGTATTGCATGCTTGCGATGACTTCCGTTCCATAGTTTCCATTCGTCATGGTGAATA
>Ga0334898_1001778_pt1 | contig 22301 bp, 19 predicted proteins | sample GraSluR3_MG_10_FD_207228 | JGI IMG/M metagenome (GOLD analysis project Ga0334898, IMG submission 207228) | Sludge microbial communities from methane-producing bioreactor in Wageningen University, Netherlands - Granular Sludge_3_08-R3 | ecosystem: Engineered > Bioreactor > Anaerobic >... | reverse complement strand
CTTACGCATTTTTTGATTCGCTCAATTGTTTTTTTGACGAAAATTCTCAATTGCTCGCTACTTTATTTCATCCATATTTACCATCAAAGCATTATAATATAAAAAACTGCCAAAAACATCATTTTAAAAGCTTAACCAATTAAACTCTTAAACGTTTTTTGTTTTTCCTGACCATCTTTAAAATCCTTATTTACCATCAAAAAATCATTATAATAAAAAAATTGTGCCACTTGCTACTTTTAACTTTTCGCTATTTAAAAACTTCACCAATTAAAGATTAATAGTTTTTCCTTATCAACTAACTATAAATTATTTTTGCTCAAAATTTTTACATAGAACCAAAATAACTGAAGTCACTATAAAAAAATAGTAAGGAGTGAAGAAGAAATATGGAGATAATGAAAGTAGGAAGTTATGAAGAAATGTCAAAAAGAGCAGCAGAAATATTAAAAGAAAAGATAAAAGATAAAAAAAATAGCGTAATAGGTTTACCGACAGGATCAACACCGTTGGGATTTTATAAAAAAATAATAGAAATGAATAAAAATGGAGAAATAGATTTAAGAGAAATAACAACGTTTAATTTAGACGAATATGTAGGGTTATCATACGATAATGAGAAAAGTTATCACTATTATATGATGAACAACTTTTTTAATCACGTAAAAATAAACAAAGAAAAAATAAACATACCAAACGGAAACACAGAAGATATAGAAAAAGAATGTGAAGAATATGAAAAAAAGATAAAAGAAAGTGGAGGAATAGACATTCAGTTTTTAGGAATAGGAACAAATGGACATATAGGATTTAATGAACCAAATGAATATTTTGAAAACCTCACCCATAAAGTAAAACTAGATGAAAAGACAAGAAAAGATAATGCAAGATTTTTTAAAACATATGAAGAAGTACCAAAATATGCGATAACAATGGGAATAAAAACGATATTTTCAGCAAAAGAGATAGTATTATTAGTATCAGGAAAAAACAAAACAGAAGCCTTAAAAAATACAGTTGAAGGGAAAATTACTCCAAAATTCCCATCATCAATACTTCAATTACATAATAATGTTACTATAATATCAACAGAGTAAACTCTCCCAAAAAAACAAAGCGGGTAAAAACCTGCTTTGTTTTTTAATAAAAATATTGGATTTATGTAAAAAAGTGTGGGTAAAAATTATTGATTGATAGTTGGTTTTTGAAAAAGTTAATGAAGTTTATACATAATCTAAAAACTTTTTTTACGCTCTGTCATCTCGAACGACGTTTTTTGGAGGAGAGATCTGCGCATTTTGGTTTTTTATTAAACTATTTCAATACATAAAATCGTAAATTCGCAGATTTTTCCTCTAAAGAAAGGTTCTTTTTCGTTCGAAATGACAAATCACATAATTTTCTTTTAATATTTATAAGTTTCAACTTTTTATAATTTCTCACAAAAATTTTCAGAGAATCAAAATATTATTAGTTTATAACAAGAAGAAATTAAACAAAAAAATTAAAATAATACTATATTGACTTTTTTTGTTTATAATTATATAATATAATTATAATAAAATATTTTTCTTTGGGGTCGTAGCACAATTGGGAGTGCATTACCGTGGCACGGTAGAGGTTGTGGGTTCAAATCCCATCGATTCCACCAAAAAGGATATTCTTAATATCCAGTTTTGTTTTATTAATTAGAAAAATATTAAAAATTTAAGGAGAGGAATATAATGAAAAAAGTAGAACGTTATTATGATGAGAATAGTATGCAAGAATGGGAGAGACTAGAAAAACATCTTTTAGAATTTGAAGTTACGAAAAAAATTTTAGATGAAAACATTGAACCAAATTCAAAGATTCTTGATATTGGTTCAGGTCCAGGAAGATACAGTATTTATCTTGCTCAAAAAGGTCATAAAGTTACTCTTGTAGATATTTCTAAAAAAAATCTTGAACTTGCTAAACAAAAAGCTGAAGAAATGAATGTTGTTTTTGAAGATTATATCCATGCGGATGCTTTAGACTTAGCTATGTTTGAAGACGAAACATTTGACTGTGTATTGAATTTTGGACCAATGTATCATATTACTGATGAAAGAGAACGAAGCGATGCTATGGCTGAAACTTTGAGAGTACTAAGAAAAAGGGGAGTAGTTTTTGTTTCGTTTATTTCAAATTATGCTCCTATAATTGATATGCTTAAAAATTATCCTGAAGAATCTAATTTATTTGCTGAAGATAATAAGAAATTTCTGTTGGATGGAATAAATATTTCGAGTGAAGTTAATCCGGGATTTACAGATGCGTATTTTATATCTTCAAATGAAATAATGAAATTTATGGAACAATTTTTTATAAGAAATGTACAAGTAAATGCTATAGAAGCACTTGCTGGAATTAGAGAGGAAGTAATTAACACTCTTGATGAAAAAGCTTTAAAAGCTTGGGTTGATTTGATTTACGAAATAGGTCAAGATCCTCACACTTGGGCTTCTTCTGAACATTTTGTTTATACAGGAATGAAAATTTAATGTATAAAAAACTCCCTTAATTTAAAGGGAGTTTTTATTTAGAGAAAATCCTAATCTTTTTTCTACAGAAGTTACTACAATAAAGGCTAAAAATAATTTCAATATATCCCAAAATATGAAAGTAGGAACTAATATTTGAAAGGATTTTAAAAGTGTGAAATCTGTAAACTTAGTAAACCATAAAACACCAAAAGTATAAATTAATATTAACTGAATAATTCCAGTAAAAATTCTTTTGTTTTTTATAAACAAAGGAATAAATGAAGAAAATAAAAAACCTAATAAAAAACCGCCAGTAGGTCCGAATATTCTGCCAATTCCACCTGTAAAATTTGAAAAAACGGGTAATCCTATAGTTCCTAAGATCAAATATACAATTAAAACTTTCCAAGCGTCTTTTTTCAAAAAAAAGCTGACTAGAAAAATACCAAAAACTTGTAAGGTAAATGGAACACCAAAAGGTAACGGAATACTAATCCATGAAAAAATTACGAGAAGTGAAGTGAAAATACCAATTTTAAAAATGTTATGCTTCATAAATTTTCTCCTTTATATAAAAAGTTTTCTTTTTTTAATTCAACTTATATAAAAATTTATTAAAAAAAAGGTATAATAGCTATAATACAAAAATTAAAGGGAGGTTTTTTAAATGAAAAGAGTATCTGTTACATATAGAATACCACAAAAAGCTATTGATTTGTTGAAAACAAAATATGAAGTTTGGGTGAATGAAAACGAGAAGCCTTTATCTAAAAATGAGCTTTTAAAAATCGCTTCAGAAAGTGATGCTATAATTTCTTTGTTATCTGATCAGATGAGTTCAGAAATTCTTGAAGCAGGTAAAGAAAGATTAAAAATAATTTCTAATTATGCTGTAGGTTTTAATAATATTGATGTTAATAAGGCAAAAGAATTAGGGATAAGAGTCACCAATACTCCAGATGTTTTAACTCAAACTACAGCAGATTTAGCTTGGGTACTTATGATGGCTGTTGCAAGACGAGTTGTTGAATCAGATATTTTTTTGAGAGAAGGTAATTTTGTTGGATGGAGACCAGAATTATTTTTAGGCAATGATATTTATGGAAAAACTCTTGGAGTTATTGGTTTTGGAAGAATAGGTCAAGCTTTTGCTGAAAGAGCTAAAGGTTTTAGAATGAAAGTTTTATATAATCAAAGAAATAGAGTTAGTGAAAATATTGAAAAAGAATTAAATGCACAATATGTAGATTTGGAAACTATTTTAAAAGAGTCTGATTTTATTTCTTTGCATGTTCCTCTTACACCTGAAACACATTATCTTTTAAATAAAGAAAACATGAATTTGATGAAAGAAAATGCAATATTAGTAAATACTGCAAGAGGGCCTGTTGTAGATGAAAAAGTTTTATATGAAATGCTTAAAGATAACAAAATTGCAGGTGCTGGCTTTGATGTGTTTGAAAACGAACCTGATATAACAGAAGGCTTAATAGATTTAAAAAATGTAGTTTTATTGCCACATATAGGCACAGCAACTTTTGAAACGAGAGATAAAATGGCAATAATGGTTGCTAATGATATAATTAATGTACTTGAAGGAAAAGATCCTATAAATATAGTAGTTTAACGAAAGAAGGAATTAAGTTGTTTTTTAAAAAAATGAATTTGAATGATTTTGAGATTATATCAAATATTATTTCAGATAATATTAAAGAAAGTATGGTTATATTATTAAATGGCGATTTAGGAACAGGAAAAACCACTTTAACACAAAAAATTTTAAATAAAATTGTTGAAGATGATCAAATAGTTTCAAGTCCTACTTTTTCAATAATAAAAACTTATAATGGAAAGAATGGTTTTAAATTTTATCATTCTGATTTATACAGAATAAGAGATCCTCAAGAAATAGAATATTTAGATATGTTTTATGATAAAAAAGGGGTTTATTTAATAGAATGGGCTGAATTTTTAGATTATTTAATTCCTGATGAAAATATAACTATCAATTTATTTTATAATGAAAATATTGAATTTAGAGATGTAGAAATATATTTTAATGGAGAAAAATATAAATTGATAGAAAAGAAATTAATAGAATGGAGTGTAGATAGAATATGAAAATTGGAATTTTTGGACTTCCTTTAACTGGAAAAACTACTGTTTTTTCGCTTTTAACTAATACTCAATATGATGGTTCGTTTAAAACTAATGTTGAAGAAAGAGTTGCTAAGGTAATAGATTCAAGAATTGAAAAGTTGAGTAAAATGTATGATCCTAAAAAAACTATTTTTGCAACTTTAAATTTTTTAGATATTCCGAGTTATGATACAGAGGCAGATAAAAAAGAAAAAACGAAAATTTTTCAAATGCTTCAGACAGTCGATGCTCTCATATTAACTGTAAGAACATTTAATAATGGTTCTGTTCCTTTTCCGATGGGAGCACAAAGCGCATTAAAACAATTAGAAAAACAGGAAACGGAATTTATTTTTAGAGATCTTGAGGTTATAGAAAATAGATTAGAAAGATTAGATGCTCAGAAGAAAAAGAAAAAAATTACTAAAGATGAGGAGAGAGAAGAACAACTAATAATGATGATTAAAGAGCATCTTGAAAACGAAGAATTCGCTTCTAAAGCAGAATTATCTGAGGAAGATAAAAAAATAATTGGTTCGTTGTCTTTGTTTACATTAAAACCTATTATTGTTTTAGCAAATTTAGACGAAGATCAACTTCAAAGCAATACATTTGAATACAAAGAAGAATTAATAAAAAAATGTGAAAATCAAAATTTTGGTTATATTCAATTATCTGGGAAAATAGAATCAGATCTTGTAGAACTCGATGCAGATGAAAAAGAAATGTTTATGACTGATTATAATATTGACGAACCAGGAATTAATAAATTGGCAAAAGCAGTTTATTCTAATATGGGGCTCTTATCTTTTTTTACGGTGGGAAAAGATGAGGTTAGAGCATGGACTATAAAAAAGGGCTTTAATATGAAAAAAGCTGCTGGAGCTATTCATTCGGATTTAGAAAGAGGATTTATTAAAGCTGAAATGATAAAATATGAAGATTTAATGAGGTTGGGATCAGAAGAAGAAGTTAAAAAAGCTGGTTTGTGGAAATTAGCAGGAAAAGAAGATCTTGTTGAAGATGGTGATATACTACATATAAGGGCTAATCCATAATATGTCTATTCAAAGAATAATAGCAGTTATTTCAGAAGATGATTTTAAAAATCATCTTCTGAAAGTTAGAAAAACTATTATTAGTACAAGAAAATTTATTTTAGATCCTAAAAATTTGAATGATAGAAGAATGTTTTATATATTTAGAGTTTTAGGGTATGACGGGGAAAAAAAGATTAATAAACATCATTTGAATGATTTTCAATTTTTAATAATGCATATATTAAAAAAGTCTTCTGAAAACAGATTTAACGATTTAAAAAAGTATTTTAATCTTAAAGATGAAACGTTAGATAATTTGAAATTTTTAATGTATCCTGATAAATTTGCTCCTGCAGAATACAATAAAAAGTTAGAAAAATATGGAGTAGAATTTTTTAATCCTTCTTTAATAGTAAAAAAGTTAAAATTTAAAGATTATATTGATTTATATGCTTTAATGACATATGTTCCTTTAAATGATAAAAGTCCATTAATTCAAAAAATTCTTGATGAAATATTAAGTTTAAATCCATTTGATACAAAAATATCTTATTTTAAAAGAGTAAAATTTTTATATGAATCATTAAATAATTATGAAAAACAGATAATTGATTTGCAGTTGAAAAACATTTCTTTTTATCATCTCAAACTTATGAATTTAAAAAATGTTTCTGGAATAGTTATAGATGGAAGCAATGTAATAAGATATGATAATCAAAACAATATAAATTTTTTGCTTGAATTGTCTGAAAGTCTTTTTCTTGATGAGAAAGTCTTTTTTCCAGCAGTAGTAGTTTTTGATAAAAATATAGAATATTTTTTAAATGAAGAAGGAAAAGAAATATTGAATTCTTTTTCAAGAAGGAAAAGAATTTTTTATAACTCTCCAGCAGATGATTTAATAATTAAGATAAGCAAAGAAAAGAAATATTATATAATTTCAAATGATAAATTTACAGATTATGAATTTGATAAAGAAAAACTTTTTGAAATTCGGAGGTTTTTAAATGTATAACATAGATTATTATGATTATTTCCTTCCTGAAGAAAGGATAGCCCAGAAACCTTTATTGCAAAGAGATAAATCAAAATTAATGATACTAGATAGAAAAACTCAAACTGTTGAACATAAAATTTTTTCTGATATAGAATATTTTTTAGAAGAAGGAGATCTTTTAGTATTAAACAATACAAAAGTAATTCCTGCAAGATTATTTGGAAACAAACCTACTGGCGCTAAAATTCAAGTCTTTCTTTTAGAAAAAATTTCAGAGGAAAACACATGGAAAGCTTTAGTTAAACCAGGTTCAAAAGTAAAAGTGGGAGATTCTATAATATTTTCTAATGACTTAAAATGCGATATAAGAAATGTTTTAGATGAAGGAATTAGAGAAATAAAATTTAGTGGTTCAAACATTTGGGAAACTATAAATACATTGGGAGAAGTTCCGCTTCCACATTATATAAAAGAAAGTATTGATGATCCTAATAGATATCAAACAAAATATGCAAAAATAGAAGGTGCTGTAGCAGCGCCAACAGCGGGACTTCATTTTACAGAAGATTTATTAAGAAAATTAGCTTTAAAAGGGGTAAATATAGAAGAAGTAACACTTCATGTGGGTTTAGGAACTTTTAGACCTGTAAAAGCAAAAGATATTAGAAATCATTCAATGCATGAAGAATTTTATAGCATAAATGATAGTACTATAAAAAAAATTGAAGATACAAAAAAAAGAGGAAAAAGGGTAATTGCAGTTGGTACCACTGTTGTAAGAACTTTAGAATCTTATGCGATTAATAAAAATAACCTTTCTGGCAAAACAAATATTTTTATTTATCCGCCTTATGATTTTAAAATAGTTGATGGACTTATAACAAATTTTCATCTTCCAAAATCTTCATTGATTATGCTTGTAAGTGCATTTTCAAACAGAGATTTTATATTAGAAGCGTATAAAATAGCTGTTGAAGAAAAATACAGATTTTTTTCTTTTGGAGATGCTATGTTTATTAAGTGAGAAAAAGAAAAACATTTTTAATAATTAAGTAGTAAATAATGGATAAAATAAACGCGAACAAGATCAAATTTTCTAAAAAACAAATTTCGCTCTGAGATAACAATGCTGAAAATAGCAAACTCGCTACGCTCAAACATGCTATTTTCTTAACGCATTTTATCATCCGCTCAATAGTTTTTTTGAACGAAAATTCTCAATTGCTCGCTACTTTATTTCATCATTATTTACCGTCTTTCTTTTTTAATGCAGTGTAACAGCCTCGCGAACTTTGCACGGCGTTACAGCACTTATGACAATGTTGATATTTTTTTAGTAAATCTAAAGGAAAAACATTAAAACTAAACGCTACTATTTTTAAGGTTTAATTGATTTTCTGTTTCAACTTTTTGCTGACCAACTAAATTGTTTTTTTAACCAAAAATTTCAATTGCTCGCTACTTTATTTCATCATTATTTACCGTCTTTCGTTTTTAATGTAGTGTAACAGCCACGCGAACTTTGCACGGCGTTACAGCACATATGATAAAGTTGATATTTTTTGGTTCTCTGCAAATTTTTGTGGGCAATTATAAAAAGTTGAAACTTATAAATATTAAAAGAAAATTATGTGATTTGTCATTTCGAACGAAAAAGCGTTCTTCTTTTGAGGAGAAATCTGCGAATTTGCAATTTTATGTTTTGAAATAATTTAATAAAAAACCAAAATGCGCAGATCTCTCCTCAAAAAAACGTCATTCGAGATGACAGAGCGTAAAAAAAGTTTTTAGATTATGTATAAATTTCAATAATTTTTACCCACACTTTTTTACATAGATCCTATTTTTTTAGCAAATCTAAAGAAAAAACATTAAAACTAAACGCTGCTATTTTTAAGGTTTAATTGATTTATCGTTTCAACTTTTTGTTGACCAACTAAATTGTTTTTTTAACCAAAAATTTCAATTGTTCGCTATTTTATTTCATCATTATTTACCGTCTTTTGCTTTTAAATGTAGTGTAACAGCCACGCTGAACTTTGCACGGCGTTACAGCACTTATGATAATATTGATATTTTTTTAGCAAATCTAAAGAAAAAACATTAAAACTAAACGCTGCTATTTTTAAGGTTTAATTGATTTATCGTTTCAACTTTTTGTTGACCAACTAAATTGTTTTTTGAACGGAAATTTCAAATGGATTTTGATAATTTTAAAATTTAGATTATAATAGTACTGTTTAAAGAAAGAAGGGAAGCAAATGTATCTAAATAACAAAAAAATTGTTATAACAGGAGCTACTTCTGGAATTGGAAAAGAATTGATGAAATTACTTTTAAAAGAAAAAAATAATAAAATTATAGCAGTTGGAAGGAATATAGAGTATATTGAAAAAAACTCAAATATTATTCCTTATGAGTGTGATGTTTCAAAAAAAGAAAATGTTGATAAAATGATAGAGTTCATTTATTCAAAATATGAAAAAATTGATATTTTTTTTGCAAATGCAGGATATGCAAAATACGGTAGTTTTTATAAAGCTGACTGGAATAAAATAGAAAATATGTTTTCTGTAAATGTTTTTTCACCGATTTACACTTTAGAAAAAATTAAAGAAAAACAGAAAAAAATATTTATTCATTATGTTGTAACAGCATCTGCTGTAAGTTTTTTAACTTTGCCAGGTTTTGCATTATATTGTTCAACAAAAAATGCTTTAAATACTTATTTTGAGGCTTATAAATTTGAAAAAGATAAAAATATAAAATTATCTTTAGTATATCCAGTTGCAACTAAAACACTTTTTTTTAAAAGAGCAGGCAATCAAATTCCAATACCTTTTCCATTAGATTCGGCAGAAAAAGTTGCAAGTGCTATATTACGTGAGATTGAAATAGGGGTAGAAAAAATTTTTCCTAATAAATTGTTTTTGATCTTTTGTATAATTAACAGATTTTTACCTTTTATAGGATATTTATACCAAAAAATAGAGCGTTTTCGTTTTAATCTTTGGAGGGGAAGAAATGAGAAAATTGATACCTGATTTTATTATTAATAATTATAAAGAAAAAAAGTTAAAAGGTACTTTTGATGGAATTGTTATGAAAATAGAGATAACAGGTTTTTCCACTTTAATTGAAAGTTTTAAAGAAGATTATATTGAAAATAAAGAAATAATAGAATCTTTATGTGAAAATTTATTTAATCCTACTTTATCAGAAATTTATAAAACAGAAGGATTTTATTCTTCTTTTACAAGAGATTGTTTTACATTCGTTTTTAAAAAACATACAAATATTTATAACATTCTAAAATCTGCTTATAAAATAAAACAAAATTTGCATTTTGTGAAAATATGTCTTTCTTTTGGGGATATTTCATGGAAAATCGAAGAAAGTCTTTATAACAATGTATTTTCATTTTCTGGAACTGCTATTACAGAAAGTGCTTTTTTGCTTGATTACTGTGAAAAAAATGACATTCTTTTTGATAAAAGTATTTTAAAAATGATTTCTAAAGAAAAAATAAAATATCTTGAAATTAATGAAAATACTTTTAAATTAATAAGTATAAAAACTAATATAAAAGAATTGGCAAATGATGAAAAAAACAATTTATCAGAAAACATAGAAGATAATTTTTTTGAAAAATTTATTCCTGAAAAGATAATTAATTTTGATAAAAATAATAATTACTATGATGCTGTTAGTATATTTATGTCATTTAAAGATTTTGATAAAAAAAATGCGACAAAAAATTTCATAAAATTTTTATTGAATAAAGCTAATAAATATGGAGGTTTTTTTAATAAAATAGAAATTGATAATAAAGGTAATATAATTCAAATTATATTTGCCCCTCCTTTAGCTGGTGAAAACATTTTATTAAGAGCTGTTGATTTTATTTATGAGATAAAGCAAAAATATGGTCAAAATGTAAAAGCAGGTTTAGAAAATGATATTTCGTATATTAGTTTTATTGGGAATAAAAATATTCAAGATTATACAATTTTAGGAGAAATTAATTATAGATCTTTTGCTTATATGATTCGAGCAAATTGGGGCGAGGTTGTAATTTCTGAAAAAATTTCAGAAGAAATTAAATCTTATTATAAAGTAAAAATTATTGGCGAAGTAAAATTTAAAGAAAACAATCAAAGTAACAATATTTTTTTGATAAGCAATAAAAGAGAAAATTTAAAGAAAAAAAATATATCAAGAAATTTTTTAGATAGGAAAGAAGAACTAAAAATTTTAGAAGACATCTCTGTTAATCTTTATAATGGAAAATTTAAAGAAGTGGTTGAAATATATGGTTCTTTTGGGATTGGTAAAAGTAGACTTATTGAAGAGTTTTGTAATGAACAAAAACATGTAAATATAGTAGAAATTAAACCAAACAAAAATTCTGAAAATGTTATAAATGATTATATAACAAATTTTTTTAATGAAATAAATTTAGTTTCTTTAGAAAGTAAAAAAAAGAACTTTGAAAATATTCTTTTAAAAATAAAAGAAAATACTGAAAAATCTTTTGATTATAGAAGACACATAGTGTTAAATAAAATTAATTCTATTGATTTTGATAAAAAAGAGATAAATAATTTTCTTTTTTATACAGTTTTCTTTCAATCATTAAGTCTTAATAAGCCCTTGATTATAATATTTGAAGATATAGAAAATTTTTATAAAGAAACACTAGAATTTATTTCATTTCTTTCTAGAGAAATGTTTGATTTTCCTTTCATGTGTATTGTCACAAGAAATAAAACTGAAGAAAAAGAGAGAAATTTAATTCTTTTAGATAAAAAAATTAATTTAAGAAAAATTAATTTGGATACTTTAAAAAATTCTGATTCAAAAAAAATGATAAAAAATATTTTGAGTGTTAGTACTGATGAAAAAATAATAAAAAATATTCAAAAAAAATCAAATAATATTCCTTTAAAAATAGAACAACTGAGTCTTATTTTTAAGAAAAAAGATATTAATACAGAAATGATTTTTCCAGATAGTTTATTAGAAATTTTTGGAATTAGAATTGAAAAATTAATTTCAGATGTAGAAAAATCAATTTTGATAATAGAAGATTCGGAAGAAATAAAGAATAATTATAAATATGATAGATTTATAGATAATGAAATTATTCAAAATGAAAAAGCTTTTGTATCGTATGTTGAAAAACAGGATTTTTGGAAGGAATTTCTTGAATTGAAAAATCTGATAGATTGTAATTTTATTTTTGACAAAAAATTTAAAAAAAATTTAAATCAAAAATGGAAAAAATTATATGATTTGATAACAGATTTATCAGAAAAGTTATATAGAAATTTCCCTGAGAAATTTTTAGGGATTGCAGAAAATTTTAAAGATGCAGGAAATTTTGATAAATCAATAATCTATTATGAAAAAGCTGTAGATTTTTATGAAAAAAATTTTGAATTAAAAAAAGTTTTGCATTGTTTAGATAATCTTATTAGTATTTCTTATGAAAATACAAAAAAAATATTGGAATATTATTATAAAAAATCAATAGCTTTAGATAATATGGGTCTAATAGACGAAGAATTATATGTTTTAAATTTGGGATTGAACATTTCATTAGAGAATGATTATTTTTTAGAAAATATAAAGTTTAAACTTCAACTTTCATGGGTTCTGTATAATAAAGGTGAATACGAAAAATCATTAAAAATTTGCGAAGAATGCATAATAATTTCAGAAAAAAATGATTTTAAAGAACAATTAGGAATCTCATATGAAAATATGGGAAGGATTTTTTATGAAAAAGGCGAATACGAAAAAGCTCTTGATTATTATGAAAAAAGAAAAATTATAAGTTATGAAATGGAAGATAAAAAAGGATATTCTTCTGCGCTTGGTAATATGGCGATTATTTATCATATTAAAGGGAAATATAATGAGGCAATTAAACTTTACGAAGAAAGAATAAAAATAGCTACAGAGATTAATGATATGAAAGGATTATCTACTTCTTTAAACAATCTAGGGATATTATATATTGAAAAAAATGATTATAAACAAGCAATGAATTATTATAAGCAAGCAAAAAAAATTTGTGAAAAAATTGGCGATAAAAGAGTATTATCAAGAATTTTTGGTAACATAGGAATAATTTATGACAATAAAGGAAATTATGATAAAGCATTATCTAATTATCTTAGAAACAAAGACTTATGTGAAGAATTAGAAGACAAAAAAGGTTTGAGTGTAGCTTTAGGAAATATAGGTAATATTTATTTATTTCAAGGTAAATATGATGAAGCCTTAAAAACTTACGATGATCAAGAGAAAATATGTAAAGAATTAGAAGATAAATCTGGAATAAGTCTTGTTTATTCAAACAAGGGAGAACTTTATTTGAATAAAGGAATTTTTGATGAAGCTTTAAACTATTTAGAAGAATCTATTAAAATTGATAAAGAATTAAAAGATAGAAAAGGACTCAGCATTTCTTATTCTAATGTTGGAAACGTTTTATATTATAAAAAGAAATATGATGAAGCCTTAAAATACTATGAAAAAGCAATTTCTTTAGCAGAAAAATTAGAATTTAATTATTATTTGTCAGGATTTTTAAGTTATAAATCAAAAACACTTTATGAATTAAAAAATTATGAAGAATGCGAGAAAACATTAAAAAAAGCAAAACAAATATTAAAAAAAATGGAAAGAAGAGAAATTTATTTTGAAGTTGAAATTTTAAGCAGCAAAATCTTAGCTTTAAGTAATGAAAATGCTGGTTGTAAACAAATAAAAGCTTTACTTGAATCTGTAAAAAAACAAGAAGAAAGGGCAAGAGTTTATTACGAACTATGGAAAATAAAAGGCGAAGAAATGCATAAAAATATTTCTTTGAATAAGTACTATCATATTTATTCGGAATTTCCAAAATATGATTATAAATTAATTATTGAAGAATTAACAGATTCTGAAAGTTAGCGAAGAATAAAATTAGAGAGTTGGAAAACTTATGGATAATTTTGAAATATTAAATACACAATTTGAAGGATTAATAGAAATAAAAAATAAAACTTTTTCTGATATAAGAGGAACTTTTTCTGAAGTTTTTAGAAAAGAAAATTTTAATTTTTTAAACACATCTTTTGTGCAAGAAAATTATTCGATCTCAATGAAAAATGTTTTGAGAGGATTACATTTTCAAAACTCTAAACCTCAATCAAAATTTATTAGATGTTTAACTGGAAAAATTTTTGATGTAGCAGTTGATTTAAGAAAAAATTCAACTACATATTTAAAACACTACACAAAAATTTTGAATGAAAATGAATCTTTATTTTTACCTAAAGGATTTGCTCACGGTTTTATTTCTTTAGAGGATAACACTATTGTTTATTATAAAACTGATGAATACTATTCTCCTGAATATGATTACGGAATAATTTGGAATGATAAAACATTAAAAATAAATTGGAATTTAAAAGAGCTGAATATAACGGAACATGCTTTAATAATAAGCGAAAAAGACAAAGATTTACCAACATTTGAAGAAATTAAATTTAGGATAAATATTTAAATGAAAATACTAATAACAGGATCAGAAGGTCAATTAGCAAAAGAATTTTTAAATTTAAGTACTTCAAATTTTTATTTTGAAGATAAAAAAACTTTTGATATTGCAAATTATGATCAAATGAAAAGCTATTTAAAAAATAAAAAAATTACACACATACTAAATTGTGCTGCTTTTACAGATGTTGAAAATGCACAATTTTCCTGTGAAAAAGCTTTAAAAATTAACGCTCCAAATAATTTAATAAAATTATGCGCTGAAAAAAAGATAAAACTTATTTTTTTTTCTACAAATTATATTTTTGATGGGAAAAAACTATTTTATGAAGAAAACGATTTTGCTAATCCTTTAAACTATTATGGATATACTAAATCAGTTGGTGAAAAATTAGTAATAGATAATTTATACGATTATCTAATAATAAGAACTTCATGGTTATTTGGAAACTCTAATAATAATTTTGTAAAAAAAATTTTAAATGCTTCAAAACATAACAAAGAAATTCAAGTAACTACAGATGAAATAGCTTCTCCAACTTATTGCAAAGATTTGGCATATTTTACATTAAAACTATTAAATGCAAATAGTCAAGGTATTTATAACATAACTAATAACAATTTTTGTTCAAGATACTTATGGGCAAAGCATATTTTTGACAAACTGAAAATAAATATTAAAATTTTAAAAACAACTCAAAAAAATACAAACTCAAAAGTTTTAAGACCAATTACATCGGTTTTATCTAACAAAAAAATTGAAAATGAATTAAATATACAACTACCAGATTGGAAAACAGCAATAAACTATTATCTGAAAGAGATGATATAATTTGATAGATATCTTTACAACCGTTATAGATAATTTCGGAGATGCCGGATATTCTTTAAGATTAGCGAAATATCTAAATGAAAATTATGAAAAAACGAGAATATTAACAGATAACAAAGAAATATTTTTTCAATTAGACGATCAAATATTATTCGATGTAATTGAAATGATCGATTTAAAAGATGATTATAAATCTTCTGAAAAAATAATTTTTATGTTTCAATTTTTTCCAGAAAAAATTTTTTTAAAATCTATAAATAAAAATAAAAGCAAATGTATTACAATAGATTACTTTACTCCAGAAAAATGGGCTGTTGACTCCAATAATACACAAGCTTATCATAAAGAAATAAAAACAAAAAATATATTTCTTGTTCCTGGAATATATGAAAAAAGTGCTGGAATTTTAAAATATATTCAAACTGAAGATAAAAAAAATAACTTTCATAATATTTATTTATATTCACCTGAAAAAATATGTGCTTTTTTGAAAGAAGAAATAATTTTATGGGGTAATAAAGATATTTTAGCGACTAATATTAAAAAAATGCCAATATTACCGCAAAAATATTTTGATTCTTATTTGATAGGAGCAAAATTCAATTGGATAAGAGGAGAAGATTCATTCCAACTTGCTTTAAATTCTGGTATACCGTTTTTTTGGGAAGCATATAAGCAAAAAAATAAAGTTCATCATCTGAAGGTTACTGCATATTTGAATTTTATGAAAAATTTTTTTGATAGCAAAGAGATTTATAATAATTATAAAAATATAATTTTATATTTGAATGATTATGATTTAAAAATTGATTTTGAAAAAAATTTTATGTTTTTAGAAAGAGAATATATAAAGTTACAAAAAGTATTTATTTCATTAAAAGAATATTTTCAAAAAATAAAAAGTCTTCAAGAAAATTTAATAGAAAATTTTGAAATTATGTAGTAAAATAAATTAAACAAAATTATAATGAAATAGGAGTGAGAATTAATGATTACAGCAGCAGAATTAAAACCGGGATATGTAATAATGTTAAATGGCCAGCTTCATACAGTTTTAAAAACAAAATATAACTGGTCTGGAAGAAACGAAGCCACTGTTACTTTAAAAATGAAAAATATTGAAACAAATTCAACCGTTGATACTTCAATGAAAGGCGGGGAAAAACTCGAGGATATAGTTCTTCAGCAAAAAGAAATGCAACATATATACAAAAATGGAGATTATTATGCTTTTATGGATAATGAAACTTTCGAGCAAATTGAAGTTCATTTAGATGATTTAGGCGATATTTTGCAATTTTTAAGTGATGATGGTATAGTAAAAGTATCTTTTTATGAAGAAAGACCCGTTTCTTTCTCTTTGCCTAAAAATGTAACTCTTGAAATAGAATACACAGAACCAGGCGAGAAAGGTGATTCAGTAAACAATCCTTTAAAAAATGCAAAATTATCTACAGGAGCAGAAATAGGCGTACCTTTGTTTGTAAATATTGGAGAAAAAATAGTAGTAGATACAACAACAGGAAAATATGTTTCAAGAGCATAAATAAAAAAAGACGCCTTTGGCGTCTTTTTTTTAAAATGAACTTACTTCTATAACATCTACAATATTATTAATTTCTTCATCGTCTTCAAAAGATAAACTAACTATCAATCTATCATATTTATTTTCACCAGCTTGATTTAATGTGTCTACATAAATATAAATTCTATTAAAATCTTCATCAATATAAAAAGCATAATGATAAATATTTCTTCTAGGGCCTCTGTGATCATCTAATTTCCAGTCTGAATGATACCATTCTCTATTTCTCGAAATATAAAAAACTATATCTTCAGAAGATTTCATGTCAAATGATTTTGAAAATCCTTGAACTAATGCTCCGCCTTCTCCTTGCTTTGAGGTGTTTTCAAATATTTCAAAATACTCTCCTGTTTGTGTTCTGTTATTTTTATCATAGTTCATATATCCAAACTCATTTTTATGTCCGTTATTTGCTTCTATAAAAGTCACAGTCATATTTACATCTTTTTTAAAATCTAAATAAAAATGTTTTTTATTATATTCACTTTTTTCTAAAACATCATATATTTTGTCAATAATTTCTTCATCAGTAGGATTGTAAATATATTCGTTTTTGTGTTTTAATGTATAAATATTAACCCCAAAATTTCCTGCAGCAGCAAAAAGATAATTTACTTCTTTATTGTCTTCTCCTAATATATTTTTATATTCGATGTGATTAAAAGAATAAGGTTTATCTGTATTATAAAAATCTTTATCAAATTTATGTATACCAACAACTTCTGCAAATTCATCTAATGTACTTACAAGTTCGCCTGTATCCTCATCAACATAAACTATTTCCCCGTTTATTCTCATAACTTTAAAACCATACTCTCCTAAAGCAAGGAAAGCAAAACCTCCATCGTATGATACGCTATTTAAAGCTCTTATTATTCCTTCTTCAGGAGGTGCAAGATCGTCTAAAGATTTTTCAAATATTATGCGTTCACTTTCTTCTACTCCCTCTCCAATTTGAACCATTTTGAATCCTTGTTCAGCAAGAGCTAAAAACGCCATAACTTCTTCGTTGTGAAATCCATTTTCTTTTTCAAAAAGTTGAATTGTAGATTTATGTTCAAAAGATGTATAATCTCCAATATTGATTTCATTATTGTTTAAAGGATTGATAAGACGGCCATAATCATAATCACTTTCATATGTTCCAATTAAACTATATATTCCATTTGAAAATGAATCAACCGATCTTACATCATCATAATTAAAAAAATTAATTTCTTCAAAATTATCATTTAATTTATGAATACCACCATTTTTAGCACCAACAGCTATATAATAAAAATCATCATATTTTGTAATTGAAGTAGTTGTAAAGCTTTCTAAAAAAGTCATATTTCCCATCATATCTTTTTGAGTAGGGTTATTTGAAGAAAATTTTGAAACAAAACTTTTATTTCCGCCAAAAAAATCAGGATTTAAAGAACCTCCGAAAATAATCTCATCTCCATCAATATATAAAGCTGTTACTTGAATATATCTAAATTTTACTTCTAAAATTATTTCTGGATTTTCTTTATTTGCAATATTTACTATTTGAATAGCTCCTGCAATTTCTTCTCCTGCATTATTATAAGCTATATATGCTCTATCATCATGTATAACAATATCATTAGCTTGAACAACCACATTTTTTGTTGGAAAATCAACAATTACTGGGTTTATTCTAGCGATATAAGTTATTTCATATTCGAAATTATTATCTTCAGAATTATTTCTTGTATTTTGGATTTCTAAATTAATGATTTCATTTGTTTTAGTAATATTTCCGCTATAATCAATAGTAATAAAGTCATTGTTTTTTGGAGTATTATCAATACAACTAGAAAGTAAAATCAAAAAAACAAAAGATATAATAAATAAAATTTTTTTCATAAAATCAGCTCCTTTAATTTTAATCGCATTAATATTATATCATAAATTTGTTATAAATATATATAATTAAATTGTGTTTTTACAATATATAGTTAATAGGTAAATATTACATTTAAAATAAACAATTTGACTGTTAGAGAGTGAACAGAGTGTCCGGCAAAAATGAACAATCATTCCGGAAGAATTGAACAAAAAAAATAATGAGTAATTAAAATAGATTTATGCATTAAAAAAGAAATCCTTTTTTCGTTTTTAAATGTAGTGTAACAGCCACGCTGCACTTTGCACGGCGTTACAGCATTAGCGACAATATTTACATATTTAAAAAAACACTCAATTTTTCAATGACTTTTTTAATTTTCTATGTTTCGCAATACCCACTTCAAACTATTTTAACCACAGATGAACACAGATGAACACAGATATTTTAATTGTTATTTAACATTTTTTTTATTTGAACTTTTGTAGTACCAAAATTAATAAGCATTCCTAGAGAGTTTGTACAGCCAATTATTTCTTCTGAAATCAATCTGTGTTCATCTGTGTTCATCTGTGTTCATCTGTGGTTTCCTCTTTCAGATTTACCAGCTAAACGACTATAATTTGGTGGTATTAATTAATACTATTATATCATATTTTCGAACTATACAAAAAATGCATCATCTGTTATTTCAGACAATGCATTTATTTTTTTATTTTTCATACTCACTTCCATTACACGATTTCATCTCAACACTTATCTCTTTACCACATCCTTCGCATACAAAACTATATCCCATATCTTTCAAACTTGCAAAACTATAAAAATAAATTCTTGGTATCCCCATAAATCACCCGTTTTATTATAATAATTTTATATTTTAATTTTTTTCTCCTTTTTTTCAATGCTTAATTCTCATCTGAATTTCTGCTTATTAACATTATACCAAATACAAACCCCGTTTTTAGGGACTATTAACTACTCAAGTAAGAAGTCTATGATATTTTTAACCCGGATTCCAGAGTAGTCATCGAAGATGGTTTGATCCATGGTCAAAATATATTTTGGGTAGTTATCAGAAATGGATTCTAGAGGGCTAAGCTCCCTAACTCTCGTTTTCTCATCCATGATTGTAGCTGAAACTTGATAGTAGATTTTTTCATTAGTTTTTGAGGCGACGAAGTCAACTTCTAAGGAACCGATTTTTCCAATAGTCACCTCATAGCCGCGTCTTAATAGCTCTAAATAAACGATGTTTTCTAAAACATGACCATAATCCGTGTTACGTAGGCCGTTCAGTCTATTGCGGATACCTATATCCACAATGTAATACTTTTCAAGGGTTTTAAGAAACATTTTCCCTTTTAAGTCATAGCGGTTTGCCTTGTAGATGATAAATGCATTTTCAAGCATCTTCAGATAATTGTCAATCGTATCGCTAGTAGTTTTCCGTCCACTACTAGTTAGATAGTCGCTTATTTTTTTAGTGGAGACGATACTGCCGATATTGGCAGCAATAAATTTCAAAATACTTTCAAGAAGAGCGGCATCCCTGACCCCATTTCTTTCAATAACGTCCTTCATAAACACAGTATTGTAGATGCCTTCCAGGAAAGGACCGATGGTATCTGGATGATCTAATAGTTCAACTACAGTGGGAAGTCCACCGTACTCCAGATATTGATTAAATTTCTCTTGAAGACTCATTTCTTTGTCTGATTCTAAGAAATCTAAATACTCTTTAAAGGATAAAGGCTGCATTTTAATCTCAACGTACCGACCAGAGAGCAATGTTGAAAGTTCTGAAGACAATAGATATGCATTTGACCCGGTAATATAGATGTCAACATTGGCATCGACAAGGAAAGAATTAATAACTCTTTCCCATGAAGATACCTGCTGGACTTCATCGAGAAGAATATAATGTTTTTTGTTTTTGTCAATAATGTGCTCTTTAATGTATGCATGGAGTTCCTTGTAACTGGTAATTCCATCGAACTCAAATGACTCGAAGTTCATCCGGATAATTTGTTTCGTATCAACACCACTAGTGATCAGATGATTTTCGAAAAGTGAAAGTAGGGTTGATTTACCTGAACGTCTTAAACCAGTGATTACCTTAATTAATTTTTTATCCCTGAACTGAATGAGTTGATTAAGATAAAGTTCTCTATTTTTCATAATATCACCTCTTAGATAGAAGTATAACCCAAAAAAATAATAATATCAACTTTTTTTCGACTATACTCGAAAAAAATCTAAAAAGCATGATTTTCAAGTTATAAAATTAAATATGAGAGCTGATGTATCATTCCATTTAGCTCTCTTTTTTATCCCTATATATAGTAGAAATGACTTGATAAATACTCACTTCTGAGTGATATATACTATGACGCCAATATCCTGAACCCTTTATTTAGAGGCGTTTCATTTGCAACTCCCTCTTCAAACTTTTTTAACCACAGATTTACCGTTAAACGACTATAATAAGGATGGCATAAAAAAAATCCTTCTTTCGTTTTTAAATGTAGTGTAACAGCCATGATGAACTTTGCAAAGCGTTACAACGAAATATTTGCACTTAATGGCCAAAGTCTTGAACCACTTCCACTAGCTAAAACAATTGTTTTCATTTGCAAAACGCTTAACCATTTAAACATATTTTGTTTTTCCTTTCCAACTTACCAACTTTCTGCTTTATTTGTTTTTCCTTATCAACTATAAATATAAATTATTTTTGCCATACTATTTTACAGAGAACCATTATTATTTAATTTTCTTTCCCCAAACAACACTTCTTGTATTTTTTACCGCTGCCACAAGGACATGGGTCGTTCCTGCCTATTTTCTGTCTGGTATTCATATCTGTAACCTTGGCACCTTTAAATTCAAACGGCTTATCCGGAAGAGGTCTTAAATGAGGTTTTTCAAATTCCTCAAATATTTCATGAGGTGTATAACCATTATTCTCCCAAATCCTAATATTATTAGAAAGAGCCATAATAAGCTGCACAACTTCATTTACTTGTTCCAAATCATCGAATCTAACATTTCGAATATTAAAGACATCTAAAATGCTCTGCATATCAAATCTAAACCGACAGTAGCCATGAATCTCTTCACAGAGCCTTTCAGCCTTTTTCTCATCATCTTTAAAAAAATTTTTCTTTACATATTTTAAAAGTGCAGTATACTGCTTGTTTTTTTCAAAGTAGCCTTCATCAACATATTTAAGGATTTCATTCTTGTTTGAAACATAGTGTGGCTTATCCCTCTTCTTTTTTAACATGGATTCAAAGTTATCATTTTCTAGAATCGTCTCATGGACAAAGTAGTTCAGATGAGGATAGATAAACGCATCCTCAAGATCTTCCGATGGTCTTATTAGAAACTCCTCTATATCGGTTAAGTTGACTTGCTCTTCATTCTGGCTGTTATAGATCGCTAAAACTTTATTCTTATGGACCATTCCATAAAGGTTTGATAATGCAATTATATATTGGGTTAATTGGCTCATTTCATCAGCTCCTTATATTAATACTAATTTCTGTGCTCTGCACATCAGCCTAGATATAAGTTGTACATCTCCATATGGCCTTCCTTATCTCTATCGCTGCCCTTTGCGTGCATTCATCTTTACACTTTTACCATTTCATTACATTTATCTTTTTTGAATATTATTAAATAATAATCTGTATTTTCATAATCCGTGTTTTCTTTATAATATTTTATTTGTTTTAATCCTTCTTCTTTTTTTACATTGAATTCTTCTTCTGTTGAAGTTGCTTTTAAATATTT
>Ga0334898_1001776_pt1 | contig 22303 bp, 20 predicted proteins | sample GraSluR3_MG_10_FD_207228 | JGI IMG/M metagenome (GOLD analysis project Ga0334898, IMG submission 207228) | Sludge microbial communities from methane-producing bioreactor in Wageningen University, Netherlands - Granular Sludge_3_08-R3 | ecosystem: Engineered > Bioreactor > Anaerobic >... | reverse complement strand
TTTCCACAAGTCTATTATTCAGGAACAAAAGTCAATAGCCAAGGTTTTAAAGTTATTTAATAAGGAATAACCCGAAAGGGTGACTGGAACGATGAAAATCGTTTCAAAATATATATTACGAGAAGGATGGTTATTATGAAAAGAAATAAAAATTTTAATTTGTTAATCGGGAGTCAATTATTCTCCGTTTTAGGAACAACGATTGTTCAATTTGTGATTTCATTGTATGTGCTGGATATTACAAAATCCGCGTTGACCTTTAGCGTGATTGCGTCGTTATCGATCGTAGGGCGATTGATTTGTCTGCCTTTCTGCGGCGTGCTGGCTGATCGTTTGCCGAAAAGAAATTTGATGTTACTGATGGATTGTCTGTACCTTATTTTATCGATTGGCCTGTTTCTAGTCACACGTTTGGAAAATCCAGTAACGGCGATCGGAATCTTGACAGTGATCATTGGAATGGTCTCGGCTTTTGAAACACCCGTGGTTCAATCAGCGATTCCCATAATTTGTAAGGAAGAGGAGATTCCACGAGCAAACGGGATCATCAGCTCCATCGGAACCTTAGGAACGGTTTTAGGCCCGATCCTTGCGGGAATCATTTATCGATTTGACGCCGTTTATCAAATTTTTATGATCACAGCAGCCTTATTTTTAATTGCGATTTTCTGCGAAGTATTGTTAAACATTCCGGTTCAAGCACAAGCTGCAATGGATGGGACGCTTTTCCAGGTGGTTGTCGGTGATTTGAAGGAAGAAGCGAACTATCTGAAGGCGCAAAAAGTCATTGTCAAAGTTGCAGCAGTAGCATTTTTGTTAAACTTTTTCCTCGCTTCCTTTATTCAGGTGATCATTCCGTATGTTTCCCGTATTCAATTAGGTGCGACCGATGCACAATTCGGGTTAATGGATACGATTCTAGCAATCGGCAGTCTTTTGGGAACAGTCGTTTACGGTGTGATCGCGAATCGCTTGAATGAAACCAGTATTACCAAAAATTTGATTCTCGTGGCGATTTTATTTAGTTTATTAGTCATCCCGTTTGGCCTGATTCAGGATTCAACGTTGGCATTTTGGCTGATGACAGTCATCGTGGCCTCAGCAATGGGTGTAGTTACAGTCGTTTCGGTTCAATTGATTGTTTATATCCAGTTAGTTTCTGACAAAGCTTTGCTTGGTCGGATCATGTCATTAGTGATGATCGTGACAACCCTAGCGATTCCTTTAGGCCAGGTGATGTATGGCAGCTTTGCGGCAGCAGCGTCGACAAAAATGCTGCTAGTATTAATCATTGCTACTTCTATTGTGACCATTTTGATTGCTATTTTCTCAATCAGAATTTTTAAGCAGATGCGTGTAAGCAATGAAGTATAGTTTCAAAACATATATTCTATAAAAAGTCCAACCCATTTATTTTATATTTCATAATATTTTTCTTTAGGCCGATAACCGCTGTTATTGGCTTTTCTTGTTATACTAAAAACAAACGTATGAACTTTTAAGGAGGGATTGTAGTGAGTTTCTTTAGCTATAAAGGAAAAAACATCTTCTACGAAACAATCGGAGAAGGAAAACCACTCGTCTTTTTGCATGGAAATACCTCGTCATCCAAGTTATTTAAACCCATGTTGCCCCTTTATAAAGATTTCCAAGTAATCTTGATTGATTTTTTAGGCTATGGTCAATCTGACCGGCTGGATAAATTTCCTACCGAGCTTTGGAAAGATGAAGCTCGCCAAACGATCGCCTTGTTAGAGCATTTAAATATTAGCGACGCAAATCTAGTGGGAACTAGCGGCGGCGCTTGGGTAGCCATCAATGCAGCATTTTTAAGACCAGATCTGATCGCCACCGTTACTGCTGACAGCTTTCACGGGCGTACGCTTCCTGATGATTTTGATGAAGAATTACTAGCAGAACGCTCTTCAACGATGACGGACCCTGAAGCATCACAGTTCTACCATTGGTGTATTGGGGAGGATTGGAAGGACGTTGTTGAACGGGATACAGATTCTATGTGGCGTTTGATCATCTCCAGAAGAGAACTGTTCTTCGATTCCTTGCAAATTCTGCAGGCGCCGCTGCTGCTAACAGCTGCTAAAAAAGACAAAGCTATTCGTTCAAATATTGAACAAGAATATCAAGCCATTGTTGGCGAAGTCGTCCACGGTCAGTTCAAATTGTTCGACAAGCCCGGTCATCCTGCGATCGAAAGCTGCTGCGAAGAAGTAGCAGAAACCATTAATCACTTCATATATGAATATAGCTAAAAAGTATCAAAAAAGCGGTCAACTTGCTAGAATAGGACTAGGTTGATCGCTTTTTGATAGTTTAGAAAGATGGAGAGGAAAAAGGGAGCTTTCAAAAAATGTTACGTTTGATTAAATCAGCGAAAGCACGCTTTATCAACTCCCAGAATTCATGGCAAAGAATTGACCGCCAAAGCCCAGTTTTATTGGCGGTATCGAATTGGGAACTATCGTCTGATTTCAGATATCAATGAAGAAACGGTGACTATTTTGATTTTAAAAGTGGGTCATCGTAACGATGTTTACCAATTTTAAAAGGAAAAACTTTAATTTCGCATCGACTGTAACCCACAAAAAAATAAACAAAACGAGTTCAATCTGTTTTCGATTGAACTCGTTTTGTTTTTATGTCCAAAGATCATCAATCACTGATCGTTTCTCTTTTTTGACGATATGTGTATAGATTTCTGTGGCAGACGTACCGCGTTGGCCTAGTATCTCACTGACGGTTTTCAAATTTTTTGTTTTGCGAAAGGCCATCGTGCCGACACTGTGCCGCAGCTTATGGGGAGTGGTGCGTTTGCCAAAGGCTGTGGAGTATTTGTCGATCATCTTTTCGATTGAGCCGCCTTCCATTCGTTTGGCAACATTTTTATGTTTGGTTAAAAAAAGGGCTGGTACTGAGTCATCGGCATTATAGAGTGTCTTTCGTTGATCAACATATTCTTGAATGTAGTCAATAAAAATCGGGGAGATCATCGCATGATCCAGCGTGTCACCTTTACGTTGAACCTGAACATACAGACCTTCGTAGTTGAGATCACTGACATTTGTGTTGACTAATTCAGATAGACGAATGCCCGATCCTAGGAATAAGGCGAGAATAGCGGTATCTCTAATACGATTTTTTTCATAAGCTGTTTTGGCTTGACGCGAGGTCAGTTGATTGCCGTAACCAGCATAGACAAATTCCACAAAATCGATCGCGTCCGAGTCCAAGTAGAGCATTTTTTCGATTTTATCTTTGCGTACTGCATCAGAAGCGTCCACACCGCCATTTTCTATATTGACCATAATATTTCGTCTTAACATCGGGCGAATCACATAATCACCCAGCTGCTCGTCAAATTCTTCGATTTCCTCATTCGATAGGTATTTGAAAAGGGAACGAAGAGCAGTGATGCTGCGTTGAACAGTCACTTTAAGGCGATGTGTATTTCTTTCACTCAAAGGAGATTGAGAGATTTCATTTTCAGCTTTTCCTTCAAAGGTTCGTTTCGGTGATTGATTTAAAAAGGACTTATATAAAACGATTTTATCTTTATTCAGTCTTTCAAAATCTTCCAATTGAATCTCTGAAATATCATCCACCTGAATAATTTGTTCAGAAGAAAGCCAGGAGAGGAATCTTCGATATTCTTTAGAGTATTCGTATAGGGTATTCGTTGAACGGGGGATTGCTTCCAAATACAATAAATATTTTTGGACGAAATCCGGCAATTTTTCGAATTCTTTTTCGTAGCGTTCCTGTAGTAATTCACGACTCATTTTATTTTTCAGTCCTTTCTTTTTTTGATAGGAGAGGGGAACCCTCTAACTATATGATAATAGGTATATACCAATTTGTCAACTATTAAATAACATAAATATCATTAAAATAGAAAGGGGAGAACGAATGATGAAATAGTTGAATTACTGAAAAATGGTTCTTTCTATAAAACATAACGATTGTTATTCCTATATTTAAATAACGATATACAATGATAGGTTAAAAGAGAGGTACATACTAAAAAAAGAAAAAATTAAACCGAAATCATTATCCATTCATGTAATTTAATTTATTGGTTATTGGGATGTTATTATCGTTGCAAGCTCGACAATCATTGATCTATCAACAAACTTTGCATGCAATAACACATCAGGAAAAACAGAGATATATTTCTGTCTGTGCCATAAATTTGCTATACATGGAATTGCTTGAATAATTAATTGAGTCGTTGAAAACATGGCTTTTTACCATTTCTAACAGTTTAAAAATCATGCTTTCGGGAAAATAGATATTGTTACGAAAACATGATTTCTTCTCCTGCAACATCTTCAGTAATCAATTAGTCAATATATCTGAGATGCGCGTAACATACTAATTGTGGTCTTAGACTATTCATTATCGTTTAAAAAGGATTCTGAGGATCAATTGCGGACCATTATCAACCTTTTTATCTCAAAATTGCTCACAATCGACATCTGACGATCATGATCATTTTGCAGACACCAGATCATACAACTCATTTAATCAGCTCGTTTTTGATCGTTCACTTGAGTCTTACTTGTAATTCATCGACAATGACATCCAAATAAAATCTTCCTTCGACTTATCAGCATTTACTTCAAATAGAAATTTGAAAAACGATTTTGATAATACATTAAAAAAAATCAGCTAAGTTTGGTTTAATCAGATGTCCGGTTTGTTGAGCTCTATTTTATCACTTCTTTTATGGTTTGAGAAAAACTAACATTATTCTCAAACCATAAGACAACTTCTTAACCATTCCTTTCCAGTCTAAACCCTGAAAATTGTGTACAGCGTAATGAAGATGTTCCTTTTATATAGTAAATAGACTGATCCGCATTGTATTCATCAGCAGATCAGTCTATTTAGTATAAAGATAATTTTATTCGCTCGTAATCAAGAACTTACTCTATATATGAAATCATTGTACGCTGATAACAAATTGGCATTTTCTAATGTACCTGTTAGATTAAACGCATTTGCTTAGCCTTATTAACGGCGGTTACTCGGGAACTAACTTCTAATTTACGGTAAATGTTTAAAATATGTGTTTTGACGGTTGCTACCGAAATGAACAGCTTTTCTCCAATCGCCTTATTGGTCAAACCTTTCGCCATTTCTGCTAAAATCTCGATCTCTCGTTCTGTCAATAAAGATCCTGAGCTGTTACAGCATAAATTAATTACTTCGCGATGAAAGTTTATTTCTCGCGGTTCTAAGTTCGTCTCTATTTTGTCCTTTTGCATTTCAATCAGTTGAGCGATCTCTTGGCGAAAAAGAAAGAAATCGTTTAAGATTTGGTTTTCATTACCATAATATAAACATTCATGATAAATATTCAGCAGATGCCTGGAATGATCACCTTGCATCTTCAGAATTGCTGCCAGTTTTAGCAGGTTCGCCTCTATGATTTTAGCGTAAATACGCTGCTTTCGACTTTTTTCTAAAATTCCATCGGTCACCTGTACGCAACCTTGATAGTCCCCTCTTTTTAAAAGAATCATGCCAAAAAATAACTGATAGGCCATATTATGGAGTTCGGGATGCTGCTCGAAGGCATCGATAAATTGATCCATATAATAGCCTGGCAGTTGATCACTTTTTAGAGCATATTTCATTATCCCGGATAGTGTAAAAGGATTGCTGTAATTTCCGGTTGCTCCAGCTTCCAATTCTTTAAAAACTTGCCAGCCTTTTTCTTCATTACCGGCAAGATAATGCAATTCTGCTAAATTGTATAAATAGGATGCTCGGATGTGTGAATGTTTATTCATATCCGCCTTTTTTAATGTTTCCGCCGCAGCCTCCAAATTTAATTGTTTCAAATGGAGCCCTGTTATCGTGATAAAGAAACTAACTTTGTAAGTTTCTTTCATCTTGGAATTGCCGCCTAAACCATCTAGCTTCTGATAAACCTTTTTCAGAATTGACAGACCTTTGTTCAATTCACCGGTTTCCTCGCAAATTTGCGCTAATAAAGTCTGACTGAAATATTCTAGAAAATTACTTTTACTCTTTTGATTTCGTTTTTCACTTACCTCAAGGAATTGTTTTGCTTGCTGATAATTTTCTTTAAAAAAAAGAATCACGGCGCTTTTCAAAAATATGAGTGCTTTAGATACATCGTCCAGTTTCATTTGATTGATTTCTTGAATAGTATTCGGTGTCTGAGCAGTTGTTAGATAATCAGAACCAAGCAATAATTTAATGCCGCTTAATGCTCTGATTTCCTTTCGACCTGGATATTTTTCTTCCAATGCTTTTATCAACTCATAGCAATTATCGTATTCAAGATTGGAATAATAATAGACAAATTTTTGAAAGGCAAAATCAATGTTCGTCAGCGCAATCTCTTTCGGTATCTGCTCAATATAGTACATTCTCCGAAAGGATTGCTCATTTTCTACGATCAATTTCATAAGCTGCGGGTATTCCCTCAACTCAAATAATAAAGAAATCCCTTCATCTAAGTAACCATCCTCGATAAAAATGGCCGCCGTTTGTTTTTTCACGTTTAGCTGTTGTTCAATTGGCAGTGTTTGAAATTCTTTGATCAGATATTCCTTAAGGATCGGATGGAAAGTAAACTTTTGCTCCACATTATCTATACAAGTAATCATAAGGTTTTTCTCCAACAAACTCTCAATCATCGAAAAGAAATTGATCTCAGGAAACATTTCTTGACTTAAATTGGGATAGATGAAGGGGAAGAATCCTGAGATAACTAAAAAATCTTGTTCCTCTTTCGATAAGTTATCAAATATTTCTCTTGCAAGATATTCAGAAAGAATTTTATTTTCAAAGCTGATTTTTTCAGGATGCGCTTGATTGATTTTTTTAACAGCCATCAGCAATTTTAATCCGCCTACCCATCCCATCGCAGTTTCAAGTAAGTAGCTCTTCGTTTCTTGAGAAAGCTCTTCGCGAGAATTTTGCTGGATAAAGGTCATTCCCTCTTTATCAGATAAAAGAAAATCGTCTTCCCGAATATATTGAAGTTGTTCTGCCAATAAAAATTTCGTTAAATAAAGCTCTGGCTGATACCTAGTGGTTATCACAACATGTAATTTTTCTGGGATTTCCTCTAGCAAACGTTCAAATGAATGAAGAACCGTCTCATTTTTTATTGTCTGGAAATCATCCAAGATTAGATACTCGTCTGCTTCAAAAGTTAAACTATTTACTAAAAAGAGGATGAATTCTTCAATATTTTCAGAATTCATTCCTGATTGAAAATAGACAAGAAGCTCTTCTTTCGTCGAATCTAACCGTTCTTTCAGTACCTCAATCAGATAGCTCCAGAAAACAATCAAATGATCACAGTCTTCATTCAGAGTCAGCCAATGCCAGCGTTCTGTTGGAAGATAGCTAAGTTCCTCTCGGATAGCAGTCGTTTTACCATGTCCCGCACCTGCTTCTAAAATCAGCAGTTTTTTTTGAAGGCCGGTTTGTATTTTTTCAGCTAGCTTTTTTCTCCTGACAGATTTTTCAAGAATTTCCGGTGCTTTAACGCGATTCGTTGATAAGTGTTTTCGCATAAAGATTTTCCTTCCACTAAAAAGTACCCTTAGTATATCAGTTTACTCAATTACGGACATACTCCTTTCTTGTTTTAAAAATAGCAACGATCATCAAAACCGCGCTTATACCAATCAAATAGAGCACCCGTTGAAAATTGTCTCCATAGCTTTGACCAGCCTCAATATTTTTGACTAACTCCAAAAATTGTTTTTGCGGCAACCAATGGATTAGGTGGTTGAAGAACTTATTGCCGTTATCCAACGAGAAGAAACTTCCCGATAATATGGTGGTAATCATCATAATCATCGATCCCAACATAGTTGCCGTATCTGCTACTTGGAAAAAGGATGCGTTGCAAATTGAGAATGACACCCCAAAGCAAGCGATCAAACCAATCAATATAAGATAATTTGAGACGGAAAAAACGATGTCGGTAAAGCCCAAAAGTGAAATACTTGCAAGAATCAAACTGTTGGGAATAAACAGTAGTAGCCAGGAAAACAATGAGTAGTTGGCGAATAATTTAAAAAAACTAACTGGCGTGGTGATGATCCGTTCCATAATATGTTTTTCTTTATCTTCACTAAACAGCAGCATATTCGTTACACTGGACATCAATACGAACATCAACATATAACCGATAATCTTGCTCCCGATGCCGCCTTCATTTTTCCGGTTATCTCTAATAGACTGAGGATTTTTGAGATACTTCATCAGTTCTTTTTTATATTCCTCACCTTTAAAGGTAGTTATCACGGGCGTGCCACTTCGCATATCCACAATTGCGTCATACGTTCCTAAAGCTAACGCTGATGCTTCAGGTTTTTGTGAAAGCCGATCTATTTTTACCGTGTCCGAGACAATCTCTTGTTCCGAACCACCGATTAATCCAATTTTAGTTGAAAAATTTCCCTTACCGCCAACAAAAATTGCTAAAAGAATAGATATAAGGATCAAACCTAACATAACAAAGAGCCGCGCTTTATTCTGCCAGGTTCTAGCCCAATCATTTCTGAACATCGCGATCATACATATTCCTCCCCATTAAATAAAAACATCGATACTGCCAGTATCAAAATAGAGAAAGCGACTAGCATCAATAGGACTGAAGAAAAGTTTGACGAGTTTTGATCGTAAATCATTTCGAAGATCGTCTGTGCTACCTTAGTTGTGGGCAGCCAGTTGCTTATCTTGACAAATGACTCTCCCAAGTTAGCTACTTGAAATAGAAAGCCTGAGAACATAGCCAATGCAACAGTCAAAATACTAAGAATTTGATTGGCGACTCCTTCACTTTTGAAAATGCAACACATCAAAACCCCAATACAACTGAACAGTAAATTCATTCCAATAAATAAAAGCCAAATCTGCAACAATTTTTCATCGCCAAATCTTATTTGAAACAACAATTGGCAAATCACAGCAGCAATGCTATAAAAGACAGTAGTAAATAAGAAAGCAGCAATACCTTTTGAAAAAGGGATAAACCAATTACGTATAGGTGAATACACAATTCGTAAATTCGCCTTTTTTATTTTTTCCTCCATAAAACTATTCGCCGAAAAAGTTGCTGCATACATCGTTGAAAACAACAGTAAGGTGACGCCATAATAATCGTAACTAGTGAAATAATCCCCGTAAAGTCCTCCTGTTAAAAAGCCCAATACCGCCACTAATAGAATTGGGTACATTAAACTAAAGAATATCCACATAGGATTCGTTAATAAATTCATCGTATCTCGTTGAATGATCCTAAAAAGTTGATACATCATTTTCTCCCCATTTCTTTTAATCTCGTAAGGATCGACCTGTTAGATCCAAAAAGATGGTCTCTAAATTGGCTTCCTGAACAACAACATTTTGGATTTTTTGTTGTAAACTTATGAGCTTTCCGATAATGTGATCGAGATTTTCAATCCCTTTTATTGAAGTAATCAATAGTTCATTCGCTTTTATAGTTACTTCTTTTACACCTTCAATTTGATAAAACACGTCTAACGGAATTTTAGCATCATCACTTATTTCAATTGTCATCTTCTGTTCATCATTTTTTTCCTTTAATGCTTCCTTTGTTCCCTCGGCAATAATTTGTCCATGATCCATCACAATGATTCTCGAAGAAATTTCTTCTACTTCTTCCATATAATGTGTCGTATACAGAACCGTCATTCCTTTCATCTGCATCTCTTTAATGGATTGCAATATGTGGTTTCTAGATTGCGGGTCGATTCCTACTGTGGGCTCATCCATAATAAGCAGCGCAGGCCGATGGGCAATCGCACAGGCAATGTTTAGTCTTCGCTTCATCCCTCCGGAAAAAGTCGTGACCTTTTCCTTCCGATGGCTCGTTAGTCCTACTGACGACAAGGCAAAGGAGACACCTGATTCCAATTCTTTTCCTTTCAAACCATACAGTGAGGCAAAGAATTGAATATTCTTTTCTGCAGTCAACTCCTCATATAGTGCTATATCCTGTGGTACGATCCCTAATTGTTTTTTAAACCCCTGTAAATTTTGATTAATTGGGAGACCCCTGCATGTTACTTCTCCCCGATCAAAACCCAGTGCGCCACACAAAATATTGATCGTCGTACTTTTTGATGCCCCATTTGGTCCTAAGAGACACAGAATTTCTCCTTCATAAATTGAAAAAGAGATCCCATGAATGACTTTTTTACTTTTGTAGCTCTTTTCTAAGTTCTTTACTTCAATGAATGTTTTCATTAATACTCTCCTCCTGACAACTTTTATTGTAGAAAAAAAGTAATTTGAATCCTATCGACCATCTGGTTGATATTTTTGCAAACAAAAATAAAGAGACAAAAATAGTCATTAATACGACTCTCTTGTCTCTTTCCGTTTTCTATTTTATATTTTTCTTGAATTTCACTGTTTTTATAGCGATCATTAAACTCGTCTTATCTTTAATTGGAATCAAAACAACATTTAGTTTGCCTGTTTTATCAATCTCTGCGCCGATAGCTTCAAGTTTGCTGAAGAGTTCATTGGCTACGAGCTGCGGCCAAATACGTTCACTGAAAAAAACACTCACTTTGAGACCAGTCTCCCATACCGAGATCCAGCCTAGATTTTTCTTTTTGAAAAGTATTTTACTTAGCCAGTTGTGCCCATCTTTATAGTAGTTCCAGTCCTCTTGATAGGATTGCTTATGGAGTTCTTCTAAAAGCTGTTGGTAAAGCTTCAGATCCTCTGGGGAGAGATGCTTTGCTAAATTTTCTATAGTTGGAAATTCTGATGAGTCTTTTAAAATGGGTTTCATCTAAAACGCCTCCTTTTTCCTCAGTTTATCAAGTAAAACTTGTAATAAGATGTCAAGTTTTATATTTTTTTCTGAGATTTTCAATATGCCTTGCCATCTTTTGACGAAAAGCCAGAGGTTCAAGAATTTCTAATTGATCACCAAAAGAAAATAAGTAATTAATTGTTGTCACATCATCTGGAAGCGTTACAACAGCAATCAAACGGTCATCTTTATTTTGACGAACATCCTTAAATTCCTCCTGCACGCGATATGCTGCAGCACAATCGAACAGCAGCGTCAATTCAACCTGCTTTTCTGGTATTGTTGGCTTTTCTGAGAAGATTTTTTTGGGTGTTTCTCGGCTGAAGGATTCAGATAAAATTTCGACATTTCGCATGCGGGCCATTTTAAATAACCGATAATCTGCTCTAAGATGGCAAAAAGCATAAAGGTACCAAGCCTTATTACGAAAGACTAGTTTTAAGGGTTCTAATTTACGAGCGGTGAATTGTCCCTTAGTGCTTAGATAATTTATTTGGATAACATTTCTTGAAAAAATCGCCTGTCGTAATTGATCGAATAATTCATTTCGTAATCCAGTCCAATCAGAGAAGTCAATCTCTAACCAATCAAGTGTTTCTTTTTTGAAAAGAGTGCTGAGTTTTGAAACCAGAGAACTGCTTAATGAGCCAGCGGTGAGATTCAAATTCTGAAGCGCGATCAGAATTTGCTGTTGTTCTTCATCAGAAAATACAGCTTTATTTAGGACATAATTCTCTTGAATAAAGATTCCGCCACCTTTTCCTCGGACAGCATAGACTGGGATGCCGGCAGCGCTCAACGCATCAATGTCGCGATAAATCGTTCGAGCGGACACTTCAAATTTTTCTGCCAAATCTGGTGCGGTGACGGAGCCTTTTTCCATTAAAATAAAAAGAATCTGTAACAATCTGCTTTCGATCATTTGCTGCCCTCCCCTTCACAAACTAGCATATCATGAGGCGTTGAACAGGGGAAGCCTGTCTCTTAATAAAACAGATGGATGCAAAGGGAGCTGTGACAAAGGTTCTGTCACAGCTCCTATTTCCGAACAAACGGTGTTACAGAAGTGGCTTCTTTTTTTTATTCTTCCCAGTAAAAATTGTCGATCAAACGCGTTTTACCAATGTAAACAGCGATGGGCACTAGTATTGCTGAGTCAATTGTATCAACTTTCTGCAATGTTTTTTGATTGACAATCTCAATGTAATCAATTTTTGCCAGAGGTTCAGATGCAATTTCGGCAGTCATTGCCTGAATCAAAGCTTGAGAATTTCGTACACCTGCTGCAAGCTGCTCTTGTGCCAGTTTCAACGCGTGACTCAATACTAAAGCTGCTTGGCGCTCTGCTGGATTCAGATAGCTGTTCCGAGAGCTTTTGGCTAGACCATCCGCTTCACGAATGATTGGACAGGCGATAATATCAACGGGAATATTCAAATCACGAGTCATTTGTTGGACAACAGCAACTTGCTGCGCATCTTTTTGACCAAAGTATACGCGATCGGGTTGAGTGATCTGTATTAATTTTAAAACGACCGTCGTAACTCCACGAAAATGAGCTGGTCGACTTGCGCCTTCTAATACTTCAGTCACACCAAAGGCTTCCACGTAGGTGTTAAATCCAGCCGGATACATTTCTTCCACTTCAGGATGAAAGATCAAAGCGACTCCCGCCGCGCTGCATAATGCTTGATCTGCTTGAAGCTTCCGAGGATAGCTGGCTAAATCTTCATTTGGCGAAAATTGAGTGGGGTTGACAAAAATACTGACGATGACATGATCATTGTCTTGTTTGGCCTTTTCCATCAGACTGCGATGGCCTTCGTGGAGTGCGCCCATGGTAGGCACAAATCCAATTGATTGTCCTGCCTGTCGCCAGGCCTTCACCTGATTTCTGACTTCTTCAATCGTTTTAACGGTTTTCAATGTTTAATTCCTTTCTCCAATGCTGCGATGATTTCCGGTGCGATACTAAAAGTATGCTCTGCGGCTGGGAATTGCTCCTGCTGAATTTCTGTTTTATAGTGTTGAATGGCAGAATTCATTTCTGCGCCTAAATCGGCATAGCGTTTCACAAATTTTGGTTGCATCTCGCCGTACATACCTAACATATCCTGATAGACCAATACTTGCCCATCTGTCTGATTACCCGCACCAATTCCAATTGTAGGAATTGTCAATTTCTTGGTGATCAGTGCCGCCAAGTCAGCGGGGATTGCTTCTAAAACAATGGCGAACGCACCTGCTTTTTCTACTGCTAAGGCATCCTGCAAGATTTTTTGTGCGGCTTCAATCGTTTTTCCTTGAACCTTAAACCCGCCGAAAGCATGAATCGACTGCGGGGTTAAACCAATGTGTCCCATTACTGGAATTGAGGCGCGAGTGATGGCTTGAATCGTTTCACTAAAGGCTTCACCGCCTTCTAGCTTGACTGCGGCTGCGTGACCTTCTTTGATTATGCGTCCGGCATTCGCTACGGCATCTGGGATTGATATATGATAAGACATAAACGGCAGATCCGTTACTACCAACGCATTTTGTGCGCCGTTGGCTACTGCACGAGAATGGTGAATCATGTCCTCCATCGTTACGGACAAGGTATCTTCATACCCTAGCATAACCATTCCTAATGAATCTCCCACCAAGAGAGAATTGATACCTGCTTGATCCATCAATTTAGCGGTGGAATAATCATAGGCGGTCAGCATACTAATTTTATCACCCTGCTCTTTTTGCTTCTGCATTGTTAAAACGGTATTTTTCACTGGTTTAACTTCCTTTCCATTTGTTGATACTCGCGCTCCGGATGCTTCAGAGTCGCGATTTGAATCAATTTCTTAGTCAGCTCGCGATAAATCCCAGTTGCTTCTCGAGGTAAGGCGGTCAAGTGATCAGTGACAGTGGAAAGATCATTTCGTTCAACTGGACCGGTCAAAGCTTCACTGGGACTCATGGCTAGTAGATTTTGTGCATTTTGTAAAAATAGCTGCCGCCAAGCTGTTTGTGCAAATTCTTTGGATAATCCGCAATCTAACAGTAGTTCCTCTGCTGTCGCTGTCAGGCCTACGACTAGATTACTGACAAACACACATGCCGCGTGATAACGAATCTTTTCCTCTGGGGCGATTGTTGCGATTGGATTTCCTAAATTTGTTAAAAGCTGTTGAACTTCGGCTAAATTCTTTGAGCCATCCAAAGTAAAAGGGACTTCAGCTAATTGACTTGCAGGTATTTCTTTGTCAGCAAAAGCCATCAGCGGATGTAGAGAAAAACAAGCAATCTCTTTCTTTGTTACAAAAACCGCCGAGCTTTTTGCACCGCTGCAATGAAAAACGCATTGTCCCTCAGAAATTAGCGGCTCTACTTCTTGCCATACCACAGCGATTTGATCATCCGGTACAGTCAAGAATAGCCAGTCACTTGCTTCGATACATTCTGCTAAACGATTAAAGGCCTGACTATTGATTTGCCTAGCACTAGCAGTCGCATGCTTAAAGCTGCGGCTGTAAAACCCTGAAATCGTGTACTTTTTACTAGCGAAGTAGCGTGCCATAGTTGTTCCGACTTTTCCAGCTCCGATAAAGCTAATTCGCATCTGCATTTCTCCTTTTTTATTCAAATTAATAGAAAAAGTATAGCACAATCGAAATGAAATTTTTCTTCTTTACATAGGATTCCTTTTTTTTGAGACGCAGAAAAAACACCCAAAGAAAAAATTCTTTGAGTGTTTTGCTTCAATTCCCTTACTTCGCCGTCAATGCTGATTCCTTATTTAAAAAGAATGGACGATAGTACGCGGCTGCATTACTCATTGGCAAGACTTCTTCACTTAATACGATGCCGATTTCTTCTATTAAATACTTACGTCGTTCCTGCATCCGTGCCCACATTTCTGGATATTCTCTTTGAATAGCAGCTCGTAATTCTTCATCTGCCAGTACAACACCGCCTTCACAGCTGGCGCCGGAATATCCGGGAACCGAAGGAATGATGTCGAATTGGAGGATCATCCCGCTTTGAAGTTTTTCTTTTGAGGCTGGATAGACAGGTGATGCCAACCATTCTTCATCGGCACAAAGATGTCCCGGATTCAAATGCCAGCCATATTGAGCTTTTGGTAAAACTTCTTCAATTTTATCATATAATACAGCACCCTCGAGGTCTATGGCGATTGTCTCAAGCCAGGTCTTAACGGCAGTGAAATAAGGTTTTGCGATACGATCTAAATAATCCTTCTCAGCTTCAGGCAATTCGTCACTTGAGTGAACGGCATATCCGCCGCGGCTTTGCAGGCCGCCTTTATAGCCAGTTGTCATAGAAATCCGATCACCTAGCTGGATTTTCTTAGCTGTCGGATAAAGATTGGCTTTTTCAAAACGAGCCCCAGTTGCCATGATGTTTACAACACTAGGTCTTTGTCCAAGGTCATTTAAATAGGCACCAATATCCATCTCGCTTTTTCCAATTTCCAACTGATCCATCGCACTTAAGATACAGTTTCCAGCGTTCATAGCACCAAATTCATAATGGGCGATTTCATTGGCGTTGTTGGTAGTGCGTAAGCCGTTTTCGCCAATCAATAGGTAGGTAGCATTATTAAAGGCCGCGGTTGGTGCAGCTTGTTTTAGTCCTTCAATTAAAAAATAAGGTAAGTCATATATCAACGCATTGTCTTCATGTTGGCTAGTAAAGTTCTTCCAGCCAATCAGTCCAATTCTATCTGCTTGTTCAAGCTTTGTTTGCTTCAAAATCTCCGGTACAGTCAACGTCGTTTCCATTGGCTGATTTGGCAAGGAAAAATGCGGCATATGAATACCCTTCGCCTTGATGCGAGCAAAGAGTACTTTGTTGAGATTCTCATTTCCTAATACCAGATAGGCTTCCCCGCATTGATGTATGACCAGCAACGCCTCTTCAAAGCGCGGCACAAAACCAGTAAAATATTCAAAATTGCCGCCATGTTCTAAATCGGCGTAGATTACAACTGCATCGTAATTTTCTTTCTGCATTTTTGTTAATAGCTCAGCTTTACGCGTCGCCATCGTTGTATCAGTAAGTTGGACTGGTTGAATATTTTTATCTAATTTTGGAGGACTAATTTTTTCTAATTTGATCACGATTATCTGACTCCTTCGTTTTTTTTAATCATACCATAACAATTAGTTTGAAAATACTCGCTTTTTTTTAAGAAAATCGGTAAACTTATAATTATAAATAATTTTTTTTTGAAAGGAGTCAATATGAAACAGTTACTTAACTCCTCTACTTACCGCCGAATTCAATTCGTTGAATTTTTGGATCAGCTACCTTCTTGGTGTGACGTCAAAGAGGCGGCACGCAAAATTGATTGTTCAGCGAAAACATTATTATCAGATATTGATTATATCAATGAATTTTGGGGGGATTACATCTATATTGAATACTCGAAATTTCAAGGAGTGCGCCTGAACAATATAACCTCTAATAAGATGGGGAATGTCTACGGATTGATATATAGTGAATCAAACGAATTTCAATTTGTTGAAAAAATGCTGTATAAATCAAATCAGGATGCGGATTACTGGATCAACGAATTGTTTATGAGTGAGGCTTCCTTTTATCGGATGGTCAACGCTTTAGAGGATTTTTTGAAGCGACGCGGACTTCAGCTCGAACGCTCCCCTTTTCGAATTGTTGGACCTGATGAACGCTGGGTTCGCTTCTTTTATCAGCAATATTTTTCTGAAGCCTATGGTGCCAATCAATGGCCTTTTACCTTGGATCATGAAGAAACCACTTGTTTTATTATGCGCACCTCCACCGATTTTGACGTTTCTCTAGATGATCGAGAGATTCAGGAGGCGGCTTATTTATTTATGGTGACCTTAAATCGAATGCAGCAAGGCTTTTATTTACCTGAGAATGTTTATGCTGAAGAAGATGATACGATTGACAAGGTTTTAGATTTCAGCCGGCCCTTTGCCGAACATTTATTGGCGGATAAGGATTTCACCCTGCCCCAAAAATGGTACAAAGAAGTCAGTCGAACCGTTTTCCATGAATTTTACAATTGGGACAATCCAGAGCAAATTGTTCGGATCAACAGTAAAATTGATACGTTTTTGAAAAACGTGTCAGAGGGAATCGATTTTCCATTGAATCAAGAAGATAAACGGAAAATTATGCAGCAAATGATGTCCTGGTATGTAGAATATAATTTCTATCCTTACCGTCAAATTATGTTGTATGACAAATATAAAAAATTTGCTCGTGAGGTCCAACTAGTCTATCCAATCTTTTCGACACTTGTGAAGATACATCTACAGGATATTGAAAAAAAATCACCTGAATTATGGACGGATATCCGGATCAACAATATCTTTTTCTTGATGATGAAAGAATGGTCACAGTTGCCAATCCATTTAGAAAAACTGAGACGAAAGGTAACTATTCATGTAGTGAGTGACTTGGGACGGAAACATGCAGAAATGCTGCGAGATTTCTTAGTGGCTAATTATAGTAATTGGACCATCGTTGATACGTTTAATGAGCCGGTCATTTCGGTTGGAGCAGACGATTTTGAGGACTTTTCCACCTACGATATCGTTTTAAGCAATAATCCAATTAAAGGATATGAAAATGACAATGTTTTAATTGTTAACAATTTCTTCTCCGCTTCTGACCGAGAAAATCTTTTGAACTTTATTGTTGCCCATCAAAAAAGCGAAGCGCGCAAACATTTAAAAGCCCTCGGCAATATTAAAACGAAAACCGCCAAAGAGCTGTATTTCTCTCAGCAATTGATGAACAAATAAAAAAATCGCCACCTCCTATTGACGAATCTTTAGAGGGTGACGATTTTTTTATTTGTTGGCAAAGACAATTAAATTGTAATCATCATTAATACACGTCTGCAAGCTGATGCGCTCTCCGCCACCAGAGCTTGTGATTTGCTCCCAATAATCTGTTCCGTCCTCCGCCATTCCAGAATCATCCACCGTAACGATTTGAGAAACAGTGTATGTCGATACATTATTCGCTCCATCTGAGACACTGATCGTTTCCCCGACGCCTACTGAGAACAGCACATTGAAAATGCCAGGATTATGTCCAATAAAATGTGTATTCGCGCCATCTTCTCCTGACTGAACAGAAGCACCGCCCCAGGTTGCGACTAGATTGGGATTTGCATCAATTATGGCTTGTCCGTTTCCCTGTCCCGCATTCAAATAAGTTATCAATTGCCCAGCAATCTCCAATTGATCCGCCTGCATTGTTGTTGATTGCTGCACTGCCATGTTTGGTGCGGTGGACTCCGGTGCTGAACTGTTATTAGGCTCAGCTTCATTCACTGTTGGTGAGGGTCGAGTATTTGTTTTTGCTGTCTCAGCTTCTGATTCTGCAGAATGTGCGTCTGTGTTGGACGCTCCAGAGTTGGCCGTAGCTGCTGGATTCACACTACTGCTTTGAGTAGTTATCTGGTTGCCATCCTCATTTGATTCAATTGAGTCTCCACTGTCTTTAGTTGTTGAAGATGCTGATTTAGTTTCTTCCTGACTGGTAGACTGTTCTACAATTTCTTGATCCCTTGTGGCGGATGAACTATTTTCTGATTCACCCAATACAGATGCTGCGCCGTTTGTTAAAAAAAGTGCAGCGATAATAATAAATTTAAAATAGGTACTCATTTCTGTTTCCTCCTAAGCAAAAAGATCTCTGCTATTTGCTTACAAATTAACGGAAAAGCAGCCCTATCACTGTAATGGTGCTCGTGAAATAACGAATATTATTATTTATACTCTGAAAAGATCGTGCGGTACTCCCCTTTTAAATAGTTGTTTCATAACTTTCTTTTCTGAAAACAAAACTGGTCGAGCATATTTTTCAGAATGACCTAAAAGCTTCTTTCTTAATTTATGAAAAGTCATAATGGGTTAGTTGATAGTCTTTTATAGAAGCAAAAAGCGCTAAACGTTCTTCTTTTGTATAGGTTTTTAAATAATCTTTTAAAAGATTTAAAATCGCTGAATCCCTTGATGTATAAATGATTTGATGGAATTCCTCGAAGCTATTCTTTTTCATTTCATATAAAATTAAAGCCTTTATAAAATTTTTATCTAGCTCTTTTAAAAGTTTTTCGTAAAATCCGGACTTTTCTGAAGTGAAATCTAGAAGTTCTTCAAAATCTGCTGGAGAAGAAATATTCTTTGAAATTAGTCGTATTTTTTCCTGCTGATCAGCTGCAGAGTAGGCTTCTAGCAATTGATTGAAACGACTAGATGTCATGGTGGGAGTCAATTCTAGCTCCTTCTTCTTAGGAGTAATAGTGAGAAAGAAGTCAAATGCCTTCTCAGGCTCTTCTAAGCGTTGACTAATTCCTCTTAATTGTTCAAAAATGCGATAATAATATTCATTCAATTCAAACAATTGATTCAGTTCTTGATGATGATTTTTTTCTTGAAGCTGATTCAGAGCATATTGTGCTTCGATTGGATTTAGCAGTAAACGGTCATTTTCTTTTTTCCAATTAACAATTTACCTATAACCTGCCTGAAGACAATCTCAAACAGATTGTTCACATCTTTGCGATAATCAAATCCTAACTTCTCCTGATATGTTTCTAACAGTTCGTAAATTTGATTCTCTGGAATATTTGCAATAAAGAATACTTCCGCTGCTAAATTTTGTAGGTAGCGCTCATAAAAATCAAGACCGACAAAGTTAGCCGGAACAGCTTCAGCAAGTTGGTAGTCAAGAAAGGCTTGATCGACCTCAGCTGCTCCATAATCAATATCATAATCTGCAAAAAAGCTGCCAATTTCTCGTAAGCTTTCCTCAAGAGATTCAATTCCAAAGCTTTGATAACTTGTAAGGATTTTCTCATAGAGCTGTTGTAATTTCTCTATGCGTTGCTTCAATTGCTGCTTTCCTTGTTCGAAGCGCTCCGGCAAAGTTCCCTCTCCGCCATTTTTTAGAACAAACTCAAGGGACTGTTGGATTCTTTCTGCTTGATCAATTGGCATAACGCTTGAACCGCTTAACCGTTCCTGCAATTTCTTCATGAAAAATGGATAAAAAGCTGGATCTAAAAGTTCGTTCCTCATTCCTCTTCCTCCAATTCCGGAAAGTCTTCAAATGAACCTTGAAGTGTTTCTATATCTCCTTGATATTTTTGATAGCGGCGTTCAATCTCTTCAAGAATTTCTTGATCTGTTAATGATCCAGAATGGTAGGCCCGCAAATAATAAAAGAGTTCCTGGCAAATAGAGAAATGCTCTAAGTAATCACTTTTGTATGAAAATGGCTCCTTTGCTAAGAAATGTGCGACCGTCTGAGAATTCTCCCAACTGAAATCAAGTAAGTGATAATTCTTAAAATGCTGTTTGCGTTCCTCAGTGATTTCCCTAAAATCCGCCACCGATAATTGAAAGCTTTTGTGATTGACTTGAAGCACTTGATTGATGGTTGTTCGCGGTTCTTCCTTTTGCTCTGATAGGAATTGGTTAAATAACGAAACATCAAAGTTGGACATTCATTTGTTCACCCCTTTCATAGTCCTAATAACACAGACTAGCAAAAAAGACAATCTTGAAAAAGAGTCGAAAATGTGGTATTATAAAGACAGTTAAGAAGACGGATTTAAGCCTTCCTTAACTTTTTTTGTTTACTTTTCTAGCTATACTCTCTATTTCCATTTGGATAAAATAACTTTACATCAATCACACAAACAGAACCAGCGAGGACAATTTAGTTGCCATTACTGGTTCTGTTTGCTTATTCAAAATCTTAGTATTAAAAATTGCCAAACGACTTTATTTGATCTTTCGTATTCGCTTAAACGTAATTCTTTGAATCTTGATCGGATTTAACGGCGCATCATTATCGTCTGTTTCTTGACTAGCAATCTCGCGTACCACCGACATCCCCTCAATAACCTGTCCAAAGACTGTGTAGCGTCCATCTAGCTCTGGAATTCCTCCCACCGCTTCGTAGTGAGAGCGCACTTTGTGAGGGAGATTCATACGGTATAACTGGTCGTTGTCGATATGATTTCGTTCCACGATATAGAACTGATTCCCGTTGGTATTGGGTCCATGATTCCCCAGACAAACGGCTCCGTCAAAATGATACAGCCCTTCATCCACCTCATCTTCGAAATAACCGCCAAAAATCGATGTTGCTTCGTCTCCAGAACCATCTAATGCTCCGCCTTGGATCACAAAATCCTTGATTACCCGAGCAAAGGGTGTCCCATCATAGAATCCTTGCTTAGCCAGCCCACGCCAATTCTTAACCGCTTTTGGCGCATCCTGCTGAAAGACTCTCATCGTAATGGTTCCTGCATCAGTTTCAATCAGACAAAGCTCTTCATTAGGGCGTGGAGAGGTCAGCTGAAGTAAATATTGATTCGGATAGTTAATGCCGTGATCTTGCTCTACTACTTTTTGAATATACCAATCTAGTTTTTCAACACCAAGTCGCGCTACTTTGATCAGATAAGTATATTCCTTTTTCGGTGTTGCCACACGATAAGAGACTAAACCGCGTAAATTATTGCTGCTGTTTCCTTTTACTTTGTACATACTCAAAAAATGTGCCGTTAAAAAGGTTAATTCTTGCTTCTTCAATGATTTGAATGGTTTTATCGACTTGCCTAAAACAAATGAAGCAATCTTCTCCTCATTTCCGTCAGCTAAAAACTGGGTGAAATCCCGCAATCGTTCATTGATTTCTGCTTCATCCCAATGCCGAGGAATCAATTGCTTAGTGACGGTTTCATTAATCAATTTCTTTTTACCGAGAACTGCTGCAGTACCGAGAACACTAGCAGCTAAAATAATTTTCCTTTTTTTCATGTCGTGCCTCCAACCCGTTTTCTTAATTGTACCAGAAAAGGCAGGTGATCGGTCATTCCCTTAAAGGCTAGGATCGGAAGGTTGTAAGCGATTTTTTAGGCGATCATTCGTCATTGTTTTTTAATTCTGTTCGTATCATGCTTTCATTACCTATCCAGCTCCCTTTATAGTATTCCTGAGTATCTCACTAAATTCATTAAGGTCATTCATATCAATCACTTCATCCTTCAATAAACTGCGGATATCCATTATCATTGTTGAGCGTCTTAAATTAATAATCACGCCGACCTTCTTTTTATCCCGATTTATTCTTTTTTCTAGTTCCCAAAACTTGTCAAAAGATGCACCTTCTTGCGTCAATAGTTCAAGATACTCACCGTTCAAACGATTCATGTAAGCTTCCTGCCAACCAGCGATTTTATTTCTGAATAATTTCCAGTCCTTCTCAGTGAAACCGGTATTCGATTGAGTCATGCATGTTCCTCCTACTACAATATATTTATAGGTTATAAGGTACTACTAATCCCATTAGTAATCCCTTTTATCTATCATGTTGCTTAAGCTGTTAAAATGAGAGGGCAATGGTCGGGCATATTCCTCCTTG
>Ga0334898_1001773_pt1:0-15000 | contig 22430 bp, 22 predicted proteins | sample GraSluR3_MG_10_FD_207228 | JGI IMG/M metagenome (GOLD analysis project Ga0334898, IMG submission 207228) | Sludge microbial communities from methane-producing bioreactor in Wageningen University, Netherlands - Granular Sludge_3_08-R3 | ecosystem: Engineered > Bioreactor > Anaerobic >... | reverse complement strand
TTAATTGAAATAATTTCATATTGAACACATATGCAAAAATATTTATTTTCATTAATTTTTGTTCAATATCATAAAAAAAATATTACACCCATTTTAAGATAAAACTAGTGGCCATTATTAGTTTTCAATGACGGTCCCGCTTTATCAATAAATCTGTAGTAAAGCAAGAAATACCATATTGTCCTAATTTACCGACTATTTCTTTTCTATTTCTTTTACTATTTTTGAGAATTCTGAATCACTTAAGACCGGGACAATGTCTTCTAATGATGCTGGTTCTAATAAATTTGCATATCTCATACCTTGTGTACGTTTAGCCATTAGGGGTTCCTTTAGTTTATGAATTCTCAAGACCCAAACCTTGGCCTTTGACGTGTTCATATAAGATCTAACGTGTTCACTAGTCCATATATAGTAATTTTTCAAAGAACCAATTCGAGATACAGGTTTTTCAATAACCTTTTCAACTTCAGCAAAGTATTTAACCTTAAATTTGCTGTTAGCTTTTTCAGGAAGAACATTTTCTTCGACAAAATCATTATATTTTGGTTGGAAACTTTCCAAGTAGTTATCTTTAAGAGCATAAGAAACAGTCGGATACAAAATAAAATTAGGTAATTTAGTGACGTAATTTCTTATAAGAATTGTCTGTTTGCCCTGTCCCAGTGCCTCCACTGTTGCGTTCCATTCATTAAGACATTTGGAGATTTCAGTCATAAAAATCACCATTAACCCTTATTGTTTATAATTGTTTTAAATTCATCTTCGTAGATGTATTTACCTGCAACGGTGACGAAACGTTTAGGAACTACTGGTTTATCGAATTTCTTGAAGTTTTCAAATTCAATAACATTCATTTCAGGTTTTCCTTTAGCATATTCCTGAAACTCTGCTTTTGTAATCATTAATTTATTACCATATTTTTTATTAATAGTACTTGTCTTCTGTTTTCCAATTGATTTTATATCAGCCCAGCCAGTGTAGGCTTTGGCACCGTGAGATTCATAGATAATGAATTTATCTCCTGGTGAAACTCTACCTAAATATGATTTACTTACAAAAACAGTTTTTCCATTATTATATATTCTTTCAGCGTATTCCGTTGGTATTGGATGGGATACAGCAACTATTTTCATATTTTCACCCCTATTTTGAATATTATAATCTATAATTATATTAAACTTCTTATTAATAATTTTTAGATCTAGAAATTAAATAAAACCATCAAAAACCTTTCCGAAATTTTTGAAATTATATAAATAATTATTATTCAACACCTAACGCCTTAAAAACTGCATCTTCAGCAGACTGATAAAATATTAAACTGAAATTTCCTATTAATTCTGGAGGTAGATTAACTAAATCTCCACTGGAAGCAATTGGTATTAAAACTTTTTTCGCACCACTATCAAGACAGACCTGTAATATATTTGCCAATTCATCGATTTTTAGGATTGTTCCACCAATACTGATACTGCCCAGTATAGCTGTGCTAGGTAAAACTGGTTTGTTTAGTGCTGCTGAACATAATGCAACAAAAGAGGCTAAAGCTAATTGGTTCGTCATACCAATTCCATTTAAATCTTGAACCTGCATTAAATAATCATTATTCTTGGTACTAATGGTTCCACTAATATTTGCACTGTTTGACTTCAAATAACTATAAGCAGTATTAATGGCTTCTTTCACTTCCTTTTTCGAACCAATACCACTACAAGTAAATTTCCCAGTACCACTCATCATCTCAGTTTCGATCTTAAAAACACCAATCATCCCATTATCAGCCTGACCAACAGTGTAAAGATGTCCTGGTTTATGAAGGCCTTCAGGGATTAATTTCCCACCACTTTGCTCAGGAACAGACACATAATTTTCCATTAAACTATCATTTTCAATGTAAGAGAAATTAACATCATAAAATTCCATTCCGCCAATTTTTTTAAGTTGTTCTTTAACTCTTCTTCTGCACTCCAATGCAAAAGTGAGTATCTCTCGAATATCTTCTTTATCATATACTCCATGAGGATAAACAAGTTTAATTAATCCAGAAACCATTTTACGTACAGCTACTACGTCTCTTTGATTCAAATTATTCCCTAATTTGAAATATTCATCAAACGCATCAGCATATGACCTTTTACGCATTTCTCTCATGAATTCAGATAAATAATCCGTGATTAAACCATAATCATTGGTGAAAAACTCCGGCCTATATTTAGGTATCTCCCAACCAGGAATATAACAATGCATACGGTCAAAAAAAGCCGTGTCTTTGCCCATATCTTCAGGGAATGGATCAAATAAACTGGATGTTTTAAGTAAAACATCCACACTTTGATTAATGTTTCCCACAAAGACCATGGAGGCAGAGGCGTTTTTTTCATCTTTTCCTCTAGAAAAGGAACCCGAAGCCATGTAATCCTTCATTATTGGAACTCCATCTTTATCTTTAAAATGGATGCCCGCTACTTCGTCAAAGGCCACACAATCCCACATACCAACTAAGCCCACCATCTTAGTGGACATATTGTAAAATAAATTAGCAACAGTAGTCTGCCCGCCTGATACTAATATGCTGTTTGGAGATATCTCCCTATAAACATGTGATTTACCTGTTCCACGTGGCCCTAATTCACATAGATTAAAGTTATTCTCAACTAAAGGAATGAGTCTTGCTAAAAGTAACCATTTAACCCTTTCATCGAATTGTGATGGTTCCATACCACATGACTTGAGGAGAATGTCAATCCATTCATCCTTGGTGAAATTTTCTCGACCAACTATTATCTCTTCTAAATCCAAGTTAGGCATTTGAATGGGTGCTAATTTCCTGATAATGAATGGGTTTCGACTTGAATCAGCTTCATCATAGAAATATTCAAAATTTATCATACACCAGATGTTTCCACCCAGTAATCTCTCGTATTCAGATGGATATTCCTCTGCTATGGGGATATTTTTCAAACCGAGATTGGAAAATTCGGCTTCATATCTATCAGCACGAAAATTTAGTTTAACTGAAACAGTATCAATGATGGTGTAACTACCGGATTCGCGCAATTTAGAGATGATTTTTTGAGCTTCATCAGGCCTCACATAATTCTCCGAGAGTATTTCTTTAACATTTTTAACTCCCTGTTCAATGAGTGATTCCTCAGTAGTTGCACAATATTTACCTAACAAGTATTCAAGTACGTATACCGGGACGTTAGCTCCTTCTTTAATCTTTTTAGTAAGATCTTTCCTGACTATTCTACCCTCAAAGTTTTCAACCAATTTAGTATTTAAATCAGTATTTATATCAAAATTTAGATCATCGTTTTCATTATTGTCAAATTCATTCAATTAAAGCCCCTCCAGTATTATTTTAAAATGTGAAATCATCAGAGATTGCTATATCAATAATAAATTCATAACGACCAATTTCAACATCGTTGTCCATGTTTTCGATAATAAGATAATATTGGCTTGTTTTGGAGTATTCTTTATTTCTTAATGTGAATTTTTCTTTAAATTCCCTATCTTTAGCTGATTCCACATTTTTATTAGCGTGGATGATTACTTCATTGGATATTTTCTCACCTTTTTCATCTTCAAGGTATAATTTAGCCTCTAGGGGTAAAATTTTATTTGAGATGTTTTCCTTCTGAACAAAGGTTAAAATGGTACTTAAATTGGTTATTCTCTTGCTTAAAGAGACTAAAGTTAATTCAACATAGTCTTGATTTTTACTAACGGCTTCAGACTTGATTTTCAGAACTGGTAAGACAATTTCCTGTAATGATGCTCCACCATGAACATAATTTTGTCCAGCACCTTGAATTTTGAATATGTCCACTCCACGAGGTACTGTTACCTTTAAATTTTCCATTAGGTAGTCTAGTGAATATTGGGAGGTTCCTTCAATATTTATATCTTCTTTTGTTAATAAAAATCGTTTATTCTTGTATTTAATCCCTTTTTGGGAGACATCAACTTTATCGCTTTCTTTTAACTTGTCTCGTTTGTAGATAAACCCATGATCAGCTGTGATCCAATAATGTTTAAAGGATGCCTCATTGGTTAGTTTAGTTATCAATTTTGTTATTTCATCAATAGCATCTTTAGTAGCATTCAAAACTTCGTTTTCGGTGGATGGATTATCGCCAATAGCATCTATTTGATTATGGAAAACATAAACCAAAATTTTATTTTTCAACCGTTTTCTGAGATTAGCCATGTTTAAAGAAACTAATTCATTATAATTCATGGCAATAGCATCAGGAACATGAGTTTCTAGGATTTTTTGACGTTCCTGGGTGTTTGAACAGGGCTTCTCATCTACGAATATTCTGTAATCTTCATTGAATTTTATTTCTTTATGTGGGAGTAAGCTAGCCATTCCTAAGGGAGTGTAAGAGGGGACTGTTGATATTATTGCTTTGATCTCGGTTAATCGTGTAGGATCCAAGTTTAATTCATCTTTTAATTCCTCGGCACATTCATATCTAAAAGCATCAGAAATTATAAATACAGTTTTATGTTTTCGGATGGACCGTCTGATATTATCTTTAAAGAAATAATCTTGTTTAGATAAAGGCAAATCATTGATAGAAGTGTATTTTTCCAGTTTATCTGACCATAGCATGGCTAGTTTAGATAAATAGGTATTGGTGTACATGTTTTCTATTAATTTTCTTAGGTCTTGAAGTTTGGATTTATCTTCGATTTTATCATAGGCACAATAGAATTCACGGTAGGATCTATCAATCCAGGACCAATTCTCACAATAAAGTTTGATTATTTCTTCAACTTCTGCTTGATGATCCTCTTGAGAAAATTCGTTTATATATTTGATTAGCTGGTTAGCCCAGCTAATAACAGCGTAATGATAAGCATATTTATCATAAAAATGCTTTTTTTGTCTTTCAGCTAATAATTCCGGGATGATAAGAAGTTCTTCCTGGTTAGTTTTAAGTAAATCACTTAAGTGTCCTATGATTTTTTCATCGAAAATCTCGAAGGTATCACAGTCGAAATAGCATTCCACATGAATCTTTTTAATCTGGTTTTCAACTTTGATTTTTTTAGCGATATAACTTGCAATGTGATCGTATTCTTCCCGGTAGTTAATGTTACTCATCAAATTATTAATAAAAACTCCAATATCATTCCTTTTATCAGATAAAAGACTTTTCCAAGCTTTGGGTATATTTGCTTTGAAGTTAATAGAAGTATAAGTAATTAGTAAAGAGATTAAAAACTTCTCAATAGTGGGGTTTTCATCATGATAACCGTACTTATCATGGCAAAAATCCCAAAAAGTATTAAGAATATCCATCTTCCTGAATTCTTCAATGTATTTATTTTTAGTTAAGTCTTCCTGAATTAGAACCTTCTTTAAGAGTTCATCAAAGCTAACAATTTTAACATTGGCCATAACACATAAAATAGCGATTTGAATAATCTCTTCAGAGTATTTATCTATCCCTAAATCTTTAAAGCTATTAACTCGGCTGGTAGCATTCCAGAACTTAGGATATTCGGCTAAAACAGGTTTAAGATCATCAGGAATATTTAGTTCCTGAGCAATGATAGAAATTTTATCTGCATAAAAAGGAGTGGCATAGTAAGCAATATCCGCTAGATAATTATGTTTATCATCGGGGCGTGAAAATGGTGCATAAATTAAATAATTAGTGTCAGGATTTTTAATTTCTAGTAAAAATTTAGTAAATAACAAGTTATCTTCATCTAAAATGTGAATTTCTGCTTTATCTAACCCTAATTCATTGATTTCTTCAAAAAATTCAGCATGATCATCGTACCACATAACAAGTTGCCTACAATTTCCTGTAAACATCTCGTTAAGTTTATCTTGGATATATTTTAAGTTCATAAGCCACCAAATAATGGTTTTTTTGATTTTTTTAATTAAATTTTTGTGAGTAAATTTATCTTTGTGATCTTTTTACCTTCAGCACTTACTTCCACATCCTGGAATTTTGCATAGTTCACTTTTACACCATCATCAAGGTCAATTTCAATCTTTTTATTGGCTATATGTGCAAGAGCCAAATCGTATTGTCTAGTTTCCTCAAGTTGTTTAACTAATTTATCTCTAGTTTTAACAGCTTTAGATTTTTCAGACGTGTTTTGAGAAGTTTTAATTATTCTTTCGTTATTAGCTATAGCTGATTCAAGTGCTTTTTGAGTTTTATGCAAATAATCCGTTCGAACTCTGGCAACTAAATCAGGTTCATAACGATGCATATAAATTAAAGATTTAAACCCGTTATTCTTCCCGCTGTCAAATAACCAGTAGATAGGGCGTTTTTTGTATGTTTTTAAATGATCCTTATAGAAATCTGTTAAGAAATAATTTCTTATTATGTCTCTACTTGTAGATCCTTTCATTTTAAGAGCTTCTGCAATAAAATCAAGATTTTCTTCTAACATTTCATCACCAAAGCTGACTTTTACGAACTCTACTAACCTACCTACAATATCATCTTCAAAATACTCTTCATCTAAAATAGGGACGATATTATCATCATCAGGCTGGAATCTAGAGTATTTAGATTTAATCCATTCACCACCCGCAAAAATAAGGCCTTCTTCATCTAGACTGTAACGCCCAAACATACAGCCCACAGCATATGAAATGAAACTTTTAATATCATTGGATAAATAAGGTAATGATAAAGATATTTCAGTTTCTTCAACAATACAATTTAATTCATTTTCTAAATTATATATTCGTATAAAAATCTCATTCAGCGTTTCTTCATTTGTTTTTAATTCTAAAAACCTTTTATTAGATATGATTTTCCATTTTTCAAAAGCAGATATAATGGAAACCTCATTAAATAATAATGGATGTTTTTTAAAATCCCATGATGTTTCATAACTATCCCAATCTTTTTTAGAAATTTCAATATTTTTTATTGTCAGATCTTTTATTTCATTCATAAGTTTTGATTTCGTGAAAATAATGGGTAGTTTTTTTAAATCGTCAATATTAATATTTAGAGTAGGATTTATAATGTTTAAAATGTAGTTTGCAACTTTTGATCCTAAAAATCCTAACAATTCAATAAGAATTTCATCATTTGCAAACAGTGATGGACCTGCCCCTTCAAATATGAATCCTCCTGGTGAATATCTAATACCCAGCTTCGAACTAAGCATTGTCCACGTTAAACTCTTTTTGAAATAATATTTTTCATTTCTGATTACTGAACGAGAGAAATTTTTTAAAAGGTTTCCATTATTTCCCCAATCGATAATAAATAAATTATTGCCGTACCATTTTCTAAAGGAGCCTCCTTTATTTATTGGAATCCATTTAAAATGGTTATGAGGGGTTTGAACCTGGAATCCAATATTTTCATAATTTACTTCAAACCAATATCTTAAAAAAATATCATTATTGCCGGTTGACAACCCTTTTTTAACATCCGCAAAAAAATCTAAATTTGTCGCGTTAAATGATTTAAAAATATTTTCAGTAGCCCAATAAGCTAAAGGACTTCCAGGAATTTTAGAGAAATTATCTTTAGTAGCAAAATATGTATTTTCTTTGGAAAAAAACCCCTTTTCCTTAGCTTTTTGTGAAGTTAAACTAATTAAGCGAATAAATTTTGAATTATAACTTTCAATATCTGAATTTCTTATAACGAATGACGAAGTTTGAACTACTTCTCCTCCAATCTCTTCAAAAGCTCTTGGCCCCAAATGAATCATATTTATTATATCATTAGATAATATTTTTTTCCTTAAATCTCTAAAATTAGATAAAAACATAAACGCGTGTTGAGTGATCATACTCAAATAACCGTTCGGTTTCAATTTGTTTTGGAATTTGTCAATGAATACAGCAAAAAGGTCTTTTTTACTATTAGGATAATTAAATTTAAGGTATTCAGACAAAATTTTATTCATTTTATTACTCCCCATATATGGAGGGTTAGTAATTATAATATCATAATTATCGGACAAAATTTTGTGCTGTTTTATCAAAGGCTTTATTTTATACTCTACTTCATCTTGATATTTGATATTTAAAAGATTATTTTGTTTACCTTTGAAATTTTCATTTTGTAGCAGATAGTTTAAATTTTTTATATTAACTCTTTCATTGATTTTAATAATACTCCCATATTCTTTAGCATCCTCAAAAATGGTTTTTAACAATTCTAAGTCTTTTATAATAGTGGAATTATTATTTGAAAAAAATTTGATTAATTCGTCGGAAATACAGTTGCTTTCTTGGATGGAACATACATGTGGTTCGATTTTATAACTGAAAAGTCTACGATTATATGACCTCGCTTTCATCATCAAAGCAAAATAAGTTAACTGGTAAGCACGATCATCAATATCTAGACCATAAATGTTGTTCTTTAATATTGATTCGGCTGCGTCTCTTTCTGAGTATCCTATTGATGTGTAGATCTGCATTAGAACATCAAAGGCATAGACTAGGATATGTCCACTACCCATTGCAGGGTCAATGATCTTTATATCTTCTGGTTTAAGGTTTTTAGCATCTTCTCGGATTTTTTCAAGTTCTAATTGTACCTCTGGTTCTTGATCAGTTTCGTCAAGATAGTATTTCCAATTCTCTTTGACTTTACTGTCTGGATGTCCATCAAGCCATAAACGGCCTAATGAGTTTTCCACCATATATCTGACGATCCAGTGTGGAGTGAAAAGTTGAGTAGCTGCTGGAATCCTCTCTTTACTAATTTTAACCCGCTTTTTAAGTTGCTTGAAAGTGTCATCTTTCAGTTCAGTGTTATAGTACTGGTACAACCAACCAATAATTTCCACTTGATCAGTGAAATCATCTTCAGAGATATTGTCAATAAGTTGCCTCACAACTCCATCTTTATTTGTGAAAGAAATAGAGATGAGTAATTCCGTGTAATCAGCGGTTTTTTCGAAAAGTTCAGGTAGGATTTCATTCAATTTATTGCACTGTTTAATGAATAAGAGTTTAAAAAGTTCATCAAGTTTGTTTTCATCCTTTAACTGATAGGTCTTTTCTTTTTCTTCTTCAGAGAAATCTAAATCTACATTAGGGGCTTCAGTTACTATATCTGGTTCAATTTTGTCTTTGGTTTCGCTGGATAGAACACGGATATTAGTGAGGAGATAGTCATTAACTTCCATGAAACGAATAGCTATTATCCTGTTAAACCAAGTGTAGGCTACTTCTTCTACAACATTGTCGAAGCCTTTTTCTTTAACACGTTTAACCAGACTATTTCGCTGTTGGATCTGTTCATCATAGATAGTGTAAGGGTTGTATCCGCCCATATCATAGACTTCCATTCCATCAGCCTTTTTAACCGGATCCGTGAATCCTTCATCGGTTATTCCTAGTAGGCCTGCCTGGTATTTTACATCATCGATTAGTTTCTTTCGAGCTTCAATAGCGAAACTTTTAATAGCTTTTTTATCCATGGAAGCACCTCGAATTATATCCTTAAAATAATAGTTATATCTTCACCTAATTCTTCTTCTAGCCGATTCCCCAAGATTTCAAGGAATTTATCGATATCTTCCTTGTTTTTAATGGTGATTTTCTTTTTAGTAGGAATGTCTCTAAGATCAATGTTTTTCTTCTTAGGTTTTCTGATTGGTTTTTCAGGAGTTCCGGGCTTAATTGGTCTCAGGGATTTTTCATATTCATCCACTTCACCAATGCATCGATTCATCAGTAAGTTACTCTCATCGCTAATTCCACGAATAACAGAGATTTCCTGTGAATTAACCAGCTTGGTTTTAAGTTCTTTAAATCGGTCCTCAAATCGAGCTTTGAATTTCTCTTCTAAAAGTTCAGAATTTAATTCATTAATGGTGTGGTCCAGGTCAATAGTAATGTCCTCTTCAATTGGATTTCTCTCATCAACTAAAATAGCTGAATGTCTTTCTTCAAACTTTTTGGATAAATCTGGAAGTCTATATATTTCTGAGTAAGGATTGGGCATCCCTATAATGCTACTTATTTCGCGAGCTTTACCTGCAAGTTCAGAATCATCGATGAAATTCTTATTCTTCTGGTAAAGATCTTCCATTTCACAGGCTGATTTAAATATTTCCACTTGATTATTGAAAAAATCAAGAACATGTTTAAGATCATCTGCATTATCTAAAAGATCATCCCTATTATCACTTACATAATCAAAGAACTCTTTAACGGAATGTGTATTGTTAATATCCCTGAGAAGTTCTTTAGATTTTATGAGAATGTCACGCCCAGGATACCTACTTTCTAATTCATACTTTTCTAAAAAAAGGTTGACATTCTCCCTTTTTTCTTTAGATTTTACTTTAAATGATTCCATTAAAGTTTCATCATCGTCTGGAACATTAGGAACCTCAAAGAATTCTTTATAAACTTTTTTAACATTTTTAAGTTTTCCCAGATCAGGAGCTTCCTTTTTATCAATAAGGATCTTTTCCCGAAACTCTTTTTTTGTTAAAAATTGAAGGATATCCTGCGGCCTATACTCACTGCGTGATATGGGTTGACCATTCTTCACCAGATAGATCCTCTTTTGAGCATATAACGTGGCAACCAACCATTCAATATCGAGATCTACAAAACCATAAGGTGCTTTTTTAAATTTAGTCAGCACATTTTTTAGGGAGGGTTTAGCATGACTCTTGGTTTCATCACTAATATAACGACCCAATTCTTCAATAGCAGTGTTGTTTTTAACATTAGCTGATTTCCCAAAGTCTTTTTGATCGATACTATTCAGTATTCCCAATATATCGGATTCTGTTGGGAATGTCTCCATATAACGTAATTTATGGTAAATTGTATCCACTAACTTAGCTAATGCTTCATTAATTCTGTCAACTGGATTCTTTTCTTTGATGCTAACTTCGTGCCCTTTAACATAGATATCAGCATACTTAAGGGAATCTAATAAGTGTATTTTGATTCTTTGTCTTTTTTCTCGGACCTCATCATGTTTTGCTTGAAGAATACTACGGGCACTTGGAGATAACTCCATCCCACTCTGTTTGGTTAAATATTTATTGATCTTCAATAGTCCTGTAATTTCATCCAAAAATCTTGAATCATCACCTAAATGGATGATAACTTCATTATATTCCTGTGACATTCCACGGAGGATGTTTTTAATCTTCTCCCCACCCGGTAGAGAAGATAAAGTTGATTGAGTATCACTACTAGAACTTCTAAAATCATAATAGGGAGTTATTACCCGAACACCAATATCCGCTGATTGTTTGTTTCCCCGGTACCGGTCATCAACTACTTGATTGAAGGGAAAATTGTAACGTGAAGTTTTCCTGAATTTTTTATCAGTGAAGATATCTTCAAATATAACTGTAGATGCTTCATTAATAATTTCTCCAATTTCAACATTTTCTTGTGCTATAGCTCGGTTAATGTCCTGTTCTTCATGGGTTAAAAAAGCGTATATGTCACCATTTTTTGAAACAAGGGTTTCACCCACTAATCTCTGGAGAGATTTTTCAATCTTTTTCCTTAAATCTATAATATCTTCATCAATTCCACTGACCATTAAGGTGGTTAAGTTCTCAGTCTTGGCTTTAATCTCCTTCACATACTTAATCATAAAAAGAACTTTAAGAACTTCCGCATCGAATTCATCTAAATTATCATTCTCTAAAGCTTTTATGATAACTGAACGATGAGAACTATCAATAAATTTGTCTAAAGAATCATAAAAAACATTAAAAGGAATTAAAAATCCTAATTCTTCATCCATGAAATGTATGGCGGATTCCTGAAATAAAGCTAACATGGATCTTTCACCTTCGGAAAGACTTTTTCCTGAAGCCCCATGAATCCTGATAGAAGTTAAAACACTGCCCAGTAAATTAAATTGATAAGGTATAAAAGGGTATACGCGGGCAAAATCGTTCCGATCAACATAAAACTTTTTTTCTGCGGTATCAGAAGTAAATGTAATTAAATTTTTCAAACTTGATTCTTCATTATTAAAGACTTCTTCTAAGGTTTGAATGGCAGTATCATTTTTGGAGAGTATCCTTTTCCTTATAACTTCATCTACGTTAGCTGACGATAGGGCTAATCTGGTCTTAAAACGTGCCTGAATCTTAGAAAAATCATTTCTCTTTACATTTATCAGTGAATCTATGTCTTGTTGGCTGGTTACAACCACCCAAGCTTTACCTCCACACATTATTCCCAAATCTTCAGTTACAGTTTGTAGATTAAGCATTAACTTGGAATCTTCACCAATATACTGTCCAACTTCGTCTACTAAGAATACAACGTGATGGTCCTGACCTTTACTTTCACAATAATCCTTTACTAATTCTGCGAATTTTTCTATGGATAAAGAGTAATGTTCATCTCCCCTTTCAGCCCAGTTTCGGGCTGATTCCTCTGTCATGTGCCCTGTATTGGAAAGTGCTTGAACAACATCATCTTGAATAAAAAAGAAATCATCTCGTTCATCAATCCAATCATTGCCATTAATGGCTTTAAATTCTCTTTTAAAATCTTCGAAGCGTCCTTTTAATGTTAAATTTCTTTCCAGATCTGCTAAAAATGGTATTTCGCCACAGAATCCTTGCATTTCATTGAATACTTTCATGAAAACATCAACTATGGGGTCTTTATTAGCTTGATTACCTGCACCTTTGGAGTCAATGTTAAATAGAATAACATCAGTGGATGTGTTGGCAGCTAAGGTCATATCGGCAATAACCATTGAATCGGTTATTTTATTATCCTCACTAAAAAAATCAATTGCTTCTCTGCTTTTTACTTCTTTATTTTCTAAGACATAGGATAAAATCTTAAGAAAATGAGATTTACCACTCCCAAAGAACCCAGAAATCCATACTCCCATTTCATCAGTATGATGACCTATTCCTTCTTTGTAATTTTCAAAGAATTCTCTAAAGTGTTTAGAAAGTTCTTTTGTCACCACGTATTCATTTAGTTCCTGATAGACATTCTCTTCATCGTGCTGACCTACTTTAATAACTCCCTTTATATCCCTGTCAATAGGTTTTTCAAACATTTCCCCAATTTTCATTTCAAACACCTATCCCATTTTTAATAATTAATCAATGTAAAGCTCACCTAACCAGTGGAAAAGCCCTATAATAGTTGTTGTCTTTAATAGTTCCAAAAAGGATTAAATCTGAACCAGAATACTCCCCTGGGAAGAACATTATAACTGGAACCTCATCTAACACTTGATGTAGATTGTTAAGAACATTATGAGATCTTAATAAGGGGAAGCTTTTACCCACACCTGTTAAAAATACAATAGAATTTTCAGTGGTGTTTTCTAAAATGTAATTTACTATTAGATTGTATCCACTACCTAATTTTAATAATTTATTAATTGCTTTTGCAGTGAATTCTGGACCTTTAGTTTTTTCGAACTGGAAAGCCTTCTCCAGGTAACCTTTATTTTGGAGAATTTCAATGATAATATTGTATAAATCGAATTCAATAATTTTAAAGGATGAATTGCGATTATTGTTAATTTTATCTTTCAGATATGCAATGTGTTTGCGTACTTTTAATTCTTCACGGGGATCATAATCGAATATATAGTAACCTACTTCATTTCCCAGTCCTTTGTTCATACGAAATGACTCATCGTTGATTATTTTTTCAATTTTATCCAATCGTTCATTAATTGGTTCCAATCTAAACCACCAAACTATTTTTCTCCAGTAACTGCGAATAAATAAGGGCCCATTTCATTGTCTATTAAGAGCTGTTTAACTTTAAAATCTATAAGCGGTTTTATTATTTCTCTTTTAGAAGAATCAACTTTTATAAGCCCAGAATCGATGAGCATTTTAATATATTCAGATTTTAATCTCCTAATCGTTGTATTAACCCAACTATCAACAATTTCACTTTGAATTTTCTTTTCTTGGAAAAATATGTTTATATCCCTATCTTTGAGAGTATATTCTCCCAAAATGATAGTGTTTCTAAAAACTTCATGCATAAATTCAAAGAAAAGACGATCAGTCTTCATTATCGATATCAAAACTATAATTTTAGAAGTAGTTATGTCTGAATTAACAATAGCCTCAAGAATAACTTTAGGTAAACTATTAAGACGTGTGTAAATGGCGTTAGTCATTCTTTTTGATCGATATTCTGATTCGACTTGATATATATTGTCTTTAATAGCTAATTCAAGAATTTCTTTCCTATTTAAATCGTCTAACATGTATTTAGCAGTTTTTTTAGACTCTAAATACCAATATGATTTTGAAATCAATCCGGCACTATATTTCATCATCAATACTCCAATATAGACAATTATTATTGTTTAAATTATTAATTGTTGTTATTTGAAAGTAATGCCTGTTTTTCTTGACATAAAATATTTTAAGATTGAAACTAACTAGACTCAAAATAAACTAAAAGTGACATAATTATTATAATTTATAATTAAGATTGTTTTAAATCTTCTTTTTAACAGTTTATATGAGTAATAAAAATAGTAATGTTTTTATATCATAAATGAAGATAAAGTACACATACGTATGCGTTAATTCCTATCATTTGCATTAGTGGTCCATACTACAGTCTATTATTGTTATTTTTGCCATGAATGAGAAGTGCAAAATCTCATTTAAATAATTTTTATATTTCATGGATGATAGAATTTTTAAGATATTTATTTTTTTAATTTTGCTAGATTAGAAAAACCGTTTTTTTAATTGTAGTTATTGACGAGCTTCAATCTATATCATATAATTTAAATTCTTCACTTTTTTCAATGCATAGTCTTAATCAAAATAACTATTTCATTTAAATAAAGATCTATATGCTTACTATATGAATAATGAAAGGAACAATTAAAATTATTGAAGTAATTTTTAATCTATTCTGGGAGAAAAATATAATTCTGAAACAATTTAATGTTATTATATGAATTGAAAAGCATTAATAACAATATAAATTTCTCATATCATACTATACCATAAAGGTTAAATAGTTAA
>Ga0334898_1001771_pt1 | contig 22460 bp, 17 predicted proteins | sample GraSluR3_MG_10_FD_207228 | JGI IMG/M metagenome (GOLD analysis project Ga0334898, IMG submission 207228) | Sludge microbial communities from methane-producing bioreactor in Wageningen University, Netherlands - Granular Sludge_3_08-R3 | ecosystem: Engineered > Bioreactor > Anaerobic >... | reverse complement strand
ACTTTGAACATTCGTTTTGCCCCTGCCCTGGGGACTTATTTTAGCATCTGGCTCGCTGATTAAATTATAATGAACTCATCATTGAGCCGCGCCGGATACGTGCAAGGGCGAACCCCTTATGTAAGCTGGTACAGATAGTTTATATACCCTTGCATATTCCGGGGGGCGATTAATACCTTTGTTATAATTTAATCGTAAACTGTTTAGATAACTGAGAATTGGGAAGGAGTGAATAAGTACAGAATGTACTTATTTGGATGGCGGGGAATGGAATGACCAAAAAAATACCATTTTGTTGATTTCAACAAAATGGTATTTTGATATTTATTTTAACTTAAAATTTCAGTTACTTCTTCAATGGGAACAATGGCATTTCCATGATTTTCTACATTTTGGTATCTGATGTAGTTATTTGTTAATATACAGTTTACTGTATAACCTGCATTGAAAACATGAAGTATGAGTACACAAAATTCTTTATTGGAATTCAGAATTCTTTTTTTGTCTTTGTCTGACAAAGACTGTACTACCAGGTTGAAATTCCTGTGTGTAATCATTTTACAGGCCATTTATAGTTAAACCAGTCAACAATGTATTTAATGAAAATTTTTCTGTTTTCATGGTCAAGCTGAGAATATAAGCTAACAACAGCACTTGGACTTCCGTATCCATCTTTTCTGCAAAGGCTGGTAAATTTATCACGCAGGTGTTTTTGTAACCAACCATCATTTTTCCAGGCTTCTTCGATAAAATTGTGTGGAAAATGAAGCGTAAACTTAAAAGCAGCTTCTACGAAAATTTCGCGAGTTTCAGGAATAAATTTTCGCAATCGTTTAATTTCCTGGAGTTGTTCCCGTTCTGTATCGGTATATAAATCATTCATGAAATTTTGCCCCTGCCCTGGGGACTTATTTTGGCTGGCCCTTCGACATCGCTCAGGGTAAATCTGGCACGCCGGTTAAATTATAATGGAATCATCATTGAGCCGCGACGGATACGTGCAAGGGCGAACCCCTTATGCAAGCTGGAACAGATAGTTCATATACCCTTGCACATTCCGGTGGGCGATGAATACCTTTGTTATAATTTAACCGGAGAGAGATTAAGAGTGTGGTATATTTTGGGAATGGAATGACCAAAATCGAGTAGGGTAAAGATAGGATAATATTGTTTATCCCATCTTTATCCCTCTCACAGAACCGTGCGTACGGGCCTCGTACACGGCTCCTGTTAAACCTTATTCAGCACAAAATTATAGTACTGGTGCAATGTGTTGGTCGTTACCTTCTCCATGTTGAACAGGTGTTGTTCATCGAACCACGTGTTTGGTAATGCCATGTGAAGCAGCGGGCAGCTTGAGTTGCGCCACCTTGTGACCGATATTTTCTCGAAACTGCCCTTGTACCCCATTCGCCGGAGTTGCTTGTGCAAGCCCTTCCAGCTTTTCCATGATTTCATTATCATCATACGCAGCCGCCGACGCACCCACGACATTAAATTTAGGAACAACTTCTTGCACAGCGCCGCCCGGTAATACATCGAGTAACCTTTCAGCAGGAAGTTTAGTTCCGTCAAATAATAATCCAACTTGTACCCCTGATTGCGGGGCGTGAGTTTCCTGACTTTCTCCTTAAACTTACGGATACTCTTTTCTGAGGCTGATACTCCATAATTGTGGATTTTGAAGCCCAGATAAGGTATTCCTTTGTCCAGGTTGGTCAGGTGGGTCTTTTCCTTGTTTACTGTCAGTTTGAGTTCTCCTTCGAGAAATTTTGTGGCTATCGCCCTGTATCTCCCGGCTTCGCCCTTACTGGTTGCAAACACCAAAATATCATCGGCGTACCGGACTATCCGTATCCCAAGGGTTTTCATGTACTGGTCGAACTTGTTCAGATAAATGTTGGTCAGCAACGGCGAAATTATCCCGCCCTGCGGACTTCCTTTCTCTGTTGGTTCGAACTTTCCCTTGTCAACAATCCCTGATTTCAGAAAACTGTCGATGAGCTTCAATACTTTTCCATCGCTTACTTTCTCGTTTACCGATGATAGTATTAATTGGTGGTCGAGTGTGTCGAAACACTTCGACAAGTCCATATCTACTACATGGTCGAGGCCATAATGACGGGTAAAGCGTTCGGCTTTGGCTATGGCATGGTGTGCCGACCTGCCCGGCCGGTAGCCATAGCTCGATGGATGGAATTCCGGTTCGAAAATGGGTTGTAGCACATTCAGCAGTGCCTGCTGTACTACCCGGTCTTTTACAGTGGGTATGCCCAGCGGGCGTTTGCTCCCATCTTCTTTGTCGATGTAAACACGTTTTACTGCCTGTGGCTTGTAAGTGCCAGTCCGCAGTTCCTCATGGATTTGGCACAGGTTCGCCGTTAAGTGCTCTTTAAAGTCTTTTGCACTTATCCCGTCTATTCCGCTTGTCTTGCCCCCTTTGTTTCTTCTGACCTTATCAAAAGCCTCTAAAAGGTTCGCACGCGAATAAACTTTGTCGATTAAACTGTACCATTTGCGCATTTTGTAACTCCTTCTTTGCAGTGGAAAACATGATATCCTGTTGGTGGTGGCTGACTCTTTGTTCCCAAAGCCTTTCCGGTGTTTTTAGCCTGTAGCAATCTGCCGGAAAATAACTCTGGTACTGAATGCTCGCACGGATTTGCAGTGAAGTATGCTCGTCACAGCTTCCTTCTGCAAATTCCTGCAGGTATTGCAACCTGCATTGTCTTTGCTTTAACCTCCACTTTGCAATAAAATGCCTCCATCTTTGGTTTAACTTCGCCCCTTTGCACCTGCTAACACCTTTTGAGTGTAAACAGTCCCTGCAACCATTGTTGCGCCAATTTGTGCAAGGTCATCCGTGTTTTACCCTCCACCATATTACTACGGCTTCTCAGGCACGGACTTTATAACTACTACGGGCTCATCTGCCACCTTCACCCTCTTAACAAATCCTTACCTCCCGGCTTGTTTCTGCTTAGTCCTCTGTATCAAAATACAAGAACAAAGGTAAAGGCTTCCCCCGTTAAGCAAACTATCCTGTACCGTAACGCATCCATTATAACGTTCAGCCATATCCGGATTTCGGGCTTCGGCACTTTTTGCAACCTTACCCCGACTGACCGCCAAAATCGGTTTACTCTCGCTATGTTCACAGTACTTACTAAGCCTTCCTTCAAACCCTGCCGTTACCAGCAGCGCTCTTGGCTTCGTATTGCCTTCCCTCCGGTAAGGCGGCGCAGCTCTCTTTCAAGCTGCCAGATTGGTTTGCATGCAGGGCAAACAAAAATCCCCTCCGCCAGCTGGCGGAAGGGAAATTTTTTAGAACGGAAGAGCTTCACCAGCCGGTTCCGGTTTTGGTTTCCTTTTTCCTTTTCCTTTCGGAGCTGGTTTTTCTTCAGCAGCCGGTTCAGCTTCTTCTTCGTGGGAGGTAACCCAAGCGGTGTGTGTTCTGCCGAAGCGGTCAGGTTCCCGAAGCGGGGCCATTTCAAAAGTAAAATACTCAACGCCTTCGAATTCATGTTTGAATTTCAGAACGTCTTCAACCGGGATGGTCATTCTTACTAATCCAGTGATGTTGGCATTTTCAGTGCCTTTTCCGATGTAATTTTTTTTGTAAGTTTTCATGATATTAAAGTTTTAAATTAAAATTCATGCAGGTACAGACACATGGAAACAGGGCTGCAATGGAGGAACTGGAATATCGTTAAGACCCGAGGTCTCGGGTTAGGCTATGCCGGGAAAATCCATTGCAGTTTATTTACCCTGAAATTCCATGTGGCACCTTAGCATGTGATTTTGATTAAACTTCATGAAAACCACAAAAACCATCGGAAAGGGCATGTGTCAACAAACAATAATAAAAGAATGACCGGTTGAAGATGTGATTCAAACAGTGAAGGTGTGTATTTTACTGAAATGGCCCGGGAACCAGCCAGGCAGGACATAAAAACGCATGGCACCCGTGATTGCTGTAACGGTTGCAAAATCCAGGTCCGGGAAAAAGAAACAGATACTTCCGGCTGGGGTTCCGTTTAAAAAATCCTGTTGCGGTGGGGTTAAAAAAAGGGAATGAAATGAAATGTAGTTATCCGGGTTATGGTTTTTACCGGTTACCGGTTGGTTGTATTCAACGTACCGGTGGCCGGTTCTTTACCAGGCCGAGGCTGTTTCGCTGAAGTGGAGAGATGGTGTTAAGTATTGAATGAATGAGATATAGCCATCAGAGGCGAAAATGCCGCAGGCCTTGAGTGCATAAAAAAAGGGCATTGGCCCTTTTCTTAAGCAATTACCGGAATTTGATAATCATAGATACAGCGGTTGAATTCGAGCAAACTCATAAACCCTTTGTAAAAGTTTTCTTTTGATTCCAGCAATGGAGAATTGTTGAGAGCAGCAAGAATCTTTTTTCTTTCCGGACAATTTGATTTATAAACCTGATTTCCGGTGGTTGTACTGAAAATCCGGTTATTCCGGTCCACAATAAATTTGCGGTTAGCATATTCAACTACCGGACACTGATCCATCCAGGTTAACCGGTTTGTAGCCGGAGTACCGGAAAATTTGATTCCATCTTTGTCAATAAGCTGTGCTTTTCCAAACTTATTTACATTCCACAGCAGGTAAAACTGGTCTTTGTATTTCACAACAGAACCAGGATAAAACAAGTAATTTTTAAATTCCATTGAAGTTGCCCATGCCCTTGGGACTTGTTTTGGCAGGTCCTTCGTCTTCGCTCAGGATAAATCTGGCACGCCATATTTAATTATATTTTTAATTCATCAATTAATTGTGCCAGTATATCGCCATGACAAGGCAACGGACTACACCAGCATCCTACAGTTTTGCCTTTGAGCTCATGTAAATCTTTAAGTAAGTGCTTTCCGGTTCCGTGCAGAATCCAGTCTTTGTATTTTCCAATAGCTTCGGCACGGGTTTCGGTTTTGAACAGCGCTTTTGTGCCGCTTTTGTGCGAAAACGGGTTGCCCCATTTCGATGGTCTGCCTATGTACACGTCATAAGCTGCTTTCTTACAGTGAACTACTTTATTCATGAATTTTACTGCTGCCCTGCAGATTTGTATTGGCATCCGCCCGTAAACGTTCGGACAGGTCTGGCACGCCGGTTAAATTTTGGCGTACAGGATATTGAGCTGCCGCGGATTAGGTCAACGGGGTGCATGTCAGTTTCCTGCCTTTCCCAATGGGATATAGGAATTACAGGAAACTGAACGCATCCGAAGGATTCCGATGCAATCGGAACCCCTTTACTGTTCCGTGGAGCGATGAATAACTTTGACGGAATTTAAGCGGAGAGAAAAGGTTATAAAGATTTAAGAATAAGCATCAGTAGGGCAAGGGAAATGCGAAAATACGGAGTTTATGTTTATCTCACTGCCCCTGATTTAGGGGTTATTTCAAATCTAACACTCCAAATTGTTGATTGTATGGAATCTTGATGTCTATAATTTCAAATCTTGGTTTTATTCTTTTTGATAATATTCTGTGTGTAGTTAATGAACGCGAATCGGATGTTACAAAATGGTTAATTGATTTATCACAATCAGCCTGAGCAAATAGTTTTGAATCATTAGGAATTATTGCTCTGGGTTTCAGTTCTTCCCTGGTAATTTGTTTTTCTTCAAACATTGCTTTAGCAAATTCACCCGTTCTTTTGGCATGGTCAAGGTTGAAGGGTAAAATCTGGATATTCATTAACGGCAGTTCATCAAGTGAGCCTCCTACACAATATTCAGCAATTGAAATGGTTGACACTTTTAATATAATCTCATTTTCAAGAAAATATCTGAAATAATCCTTTGCGTTTTGATGTAAAGGGTCTTCATCGTTTAACAGACGAATAAAAAAACTGGTATCGAGCAATACACTATGCGTCATATCCTCCTCTTAAATTATTCAACCATTCATCTGGTTTAATCCCTTTCCAGTTATGCTTTGCCTTGTGAATTAATAAATTCAGGTAGTCTTCATCGTATCTGGGCTTGAAATCAATTAACTGAATAAGTTTTAAGGAGCTTTTATCAATCTCTCCCGTTTCTATATTCTGTTTTCCGACAGCTCTGATGCCGAATTTTTTATACAACAAGTTTTCTTCCTGTTCCTTTAAGTAGTTTTTATCTGTATCAATAGTAAGGGAACCGAATTCTTCTGTGTCCAGATGAATATTTGCTTTGTTTTTACCTCCTGCATTAGTGAGTGTTCCGTAAAAATACAATTCGGCATCCACCCAAATGTTTTCTGTCCGGAAATATTTGGATTGAGGATTGATTTCGAACGTCAAATCTTTGTCAACAGATGTTTTAATTTCAAATTCATAATTTTTTTGAAAGGAAAAATTCTGAATGTTTTCAATGGCTTGTGCAGTTTTTAGTTCCAGAAAATCAACTGAATTTGTTTTTTGCACCTGAATAAGAATTGCGCTAAATCCAATTACAGCCTGAATGCTGGTTTTAAAAATGTGCTTTACTGAACCCTCCTGAATATTATAGGAAATAATTGGTCTGTCTTTTCTATTTGTCGGGTAAAGTAAATCCTCGATATTCTGGAGCATAGCCATAATTTCTTTCACATCGTAATTATCCGGTGAAAGTTCCAGGTTGCCTCTATTCCCGAGGACTCTAATTTCTATGCTTCCAAATTTTTCCATTGTTACAAATATAGTATAAATTCAGGTTGTTAAGAATATGGGGGCATTACAAACTTATAACAACAAGGAGTTTATATCTTCAGCTACTCAGCATGATACGTTCCGAAGGATTCCGATGCAATCGGAACCCCTTAACTATTAGGTGGAGCGATTAATAAATTTGCCTGGATTTAAGCGGAATAGAAAGTATTTAAATATAGAATTAGAGTTGATTTAAAAAGATAAAAATTTGTATCTAAGAAGTTTGAATAAATGACTCACCTTCATATACAATAGCTACACTGTAACGAGCTCTTGTTATACCAACATAAAATTTGGCCTTTGTTATTGGTTTTAATTTTTCTGGATTACCATCTTTTATATATTCTCTGATGGGATTATTAGGAAAGATTAGAACTCGATTAAAAGTAAGCCCTTTCACAGCTCCAAAATTAAATGCTGGCAAACCATAAGTATTGGTTTTTAAAGTGTCTCTCAATATTATTGGTTTGTATTCTTCAACATATTTTTCAATTTGTTTTTCTTCTAATAAAAAAATTCCATCATGTTTTGTTTCTTCTATTCCAACTGATTTTGTGGAGATTAAATCAGAATATAGTCGATCTCCAAAATCACATATTTTTTGATTTGATCGGTAACACTCATTTTTTTCTTCTATTTCGCATAAACCGTCAGCTTCCCACTGTTTAAAAAGATCGATGATATTACTGCCCTTAAATTTTCTGTTTTTAGTGGAATTATTTGTGAAATAGGTTGCTTGGCGGCAATCGCCGACCAGTGTAGATTTTATTTCTGATTCCAAAAATGATTCTACTATTTGAAAATCATATCCTGCTAAATCTTGAGATTCATCAATATAAACATGTTTGTAAATTTCTTTTAAACGATTAATAACCATTCCTCCTGAATAAAAATTGCACATTAAGGCAAATTCTGATAAATGTTCTGAGATTATATACCGTAAGTTAACAAAAAAATATTTTTCAATATTTGACTTTTTTATGAATCTTCGACTTCGTTTAAAATCACCGATATCAACTGGATAAAATATTTGTTCAATTCGATGCTTATCGTAGATGATATTTTGATAAGGCTTAATACATTCTGTTAATAAAAATGAATGCCAACTCTGAATTGTAATATTTGGTGGTACAAAACCTATTCGTTCAATTATATATTTCCGAATTTGACCAAGAGTATTATTTGTATATGCTAAAATCAGAATCGATTCATCTTTAGGAATCTTTAAGGCATTTTCTACAATGTAGGTGGTTTTTCTTGAACCCGCTGAAGCTACTATTATATTATTTTCTGATGGCATCTAATATATATTCAGGAATATTAAAATCTTCATTTGTTTCGAAAAATCTTAAAGCACATTCAGTTTTGTTCTTTTTCATAAATTCTGAAATTTCATCTTTATTTTCAAAATTTCTTTCTAAAATGGTATTTAATTTCTCAAGTTCATTTACTTTCACTATTTGTGGTTCAAGAGTTGGATACTTTTCATCATCATCAGCACAAATTTTGATATTTTTATTAGCTTCGAATTCATGATATTTGTTTTGTACCTTTTCTTCAAAATTTCCATCATTATCGGTAATTACTACTACCTCATTTTTCACTATTTGAGCAATCTGAAGAAACCGCTTGAAGGATAATCCTCTAACTGAAATTATATCTATCCCGTTCTCAATTGGAAGAATTCCGTCATTTTGTTTTTGGTAAGCCTTTTGAACAAAAAGTTCATCTGATGGGCCTTCAACTAAGATTGCCTTATTAGACAAAATAAATCTCAATGTATCATAACCAGGTAATTTTTTAAAATAGCCTTGTGTGTCTTCTTGAAGAGAGTTGAGTTTAGTTATTTGTTGTCCAGCACCCATTAAAACCAGCTTTTCTAAACCCAATTTATTGGCAACATAAGTGCTATGCGTTGTTATTAAAAGTTGTTTACCTTCACATTTTTCTTTTATTTTTTTTATCAACCTGCTCATATTTCCAAAAGACAAATGATTTTCAGGCTCCTCAATTAATATCATATCAGAAAAATCCCCTTGTCTTTCGATAGCCAAAAGCATCTTTGAAATGCTCTGATCTCCTTTTCCGGTGAATTCAAACGGAATTTCATCTAAATATGGTGTTAGGTTTGCTTCCCAACTCGTCTTATTTGAAATATCGATTGAAACCTTCATCTCTTTATCCGAGATTGCTCCTCTATTTTGTTCTAACCTTTCGTTTATCGCTCGAATTGATTCTTGTTCTGCAAATGATTCTTTTAGCTTTCTGTACTCAATTGATAATTCTGCTTTTTCTTTTGAAGTAAGCTGATCATTTATTATTCGATTCAAATAGTAATCAGTCCCGTATTGTAACCGGATAGTTGTAGTATCTATCAAAGTTGCATTAACTGGAATACTCCTTCTTGAAAGCGGGTGATTTGCAAACGAAAACCAATTTACCTTAAAATATTCAGTTGGAATTGTTTTTACACTTTCAAGGTCAGAAATGTAGTTTTGATACTCTTCGGTAAATTCTGAATCAAATTGAACTTCAACTTTCACACCAGGTACATTTTCCCGTTTTGTATTGTTTAACCCCTGAAGTCTGAAAACATCCTCTTCAGGAAGAAGATATAATTCAATAATTAACATAGGAATATCCGCTGTTTGTCCTTCGCTTAGTGCGTTTAAATAATCATCAAATGCTTTTTTATTAAAAAGATAAGGTGAAAGATCGTTTTGAATTTTTCTGCCTCGGTAAACTCCTGTTAAACACAAATAGATTGCTTCAAGTACTGTCGATTTGCCTGTTTCATTATTACCTACCAGAATGTTCAGGTCTGTGTTTAATTCAAAATCAAAGGATTCAATTCCTTTAAAATTTTGAATATATAATTTTTCTATTTTCATTTTCTAATTTCTATTTACATAGCTAATTGTTTGTTTATCACTCCAACAACAGCGCCTTCTGCATCAGCATTTGGTTGTTGGCGTAAAATGGAACATCGGTATTGCCGAGGATGGTGGCCGGGACGTTGGTTAGTTCAGGCAGATTGTCCATGGGAACGATGACGGTTTTAGCGCCGTTTTCCGACAGCATGGTGATTTTATCGGCAAAGTTGATGGCGCGCTCAACGGCTCCGCCTACCGAAATGTTTCCCAACACGGCCAGACCTGGTTTCAGGTTCTTTTTGTAGATGGATGAAATAATGGCTAAATAAACTGCCGAACCGATTCCGGTGGAAACCTGCGCACCCAGCAGTGTTAAAATTTGAATAGTAATGTCGAAATTGCTTAATGAATGTTGCTGGTTCAGAATGGTTTTTTCATTGGCTTTAATGTATTGGTAGGTGTTTTTGATGTTCTCCTTTACCAGATTGCTGCCGACACCTGAAATGAAAAGTTTTCCCGAACCGGCCGATGTGATGGCTTCAACTTTTACCAAAGCCCCGTGCTCGCCGTCGCTTGTGGCGGTATAGCAAACACCTGGTTGTAAAGGAGTATTTTCAATGATGTGAGAGCCTTTTTCCTCGGGCAGGCCGACAAAAACTTCTTCCTGTGTTTCTTTGTCGATGTAAGAAAAATTGGTGTCCCAGAATTCCATCCCGCCAATTCTTTTCAATTGTTCCTTTACCCTGCGGCGCATTTCCATGGCCAGTTCCAGGTACTCTTTAACATCCTTTTTGGTGAAATCTCCATCGGGATGCATGAGTTTGATTAAACCTGACACGGTTTTCCGGACCGGTTTGGTATCGCGTTGTTTCAGGTGTGAGCCCAGAGAAAAGTATTTCTCCAGCGCATCGGTATAGGTAAACTTGCGGAACGACTTCAAACACTCAGAAAAATAGTCGGTACTGAATCCGAAACTGTCGGTAAAATGTTTTGGAGAAAATTTGATCATTTCCCATCCCGGCAGGTAAAAATGCAGCCGGTCGAGGAAGGCTGTGTCATTATTTACTTCGTCTGACAGCGGACTGAACAGATGGCTTGTTTGCAATACCGTTTCCACCGGCTGATTGATATTGCCGTTCAGAATTATTGATGCTATTCCGGTAATTTCCCCGCCGGCACCTGCACGCGAAAACGAACCCGATTCCAGGTAATCTTTCATCAGCGGAATGGCATCGCGGTCTTTAAAAATTTTATCGGTGGCTTCGTCAAAACAGATGGCATCCCACTGGCCAACAGCTCCCACTTTTCCGGTGGAACCGTGTACAAATAGTTTGGCCACAGTCCCTTGCCCGCCGGATATTAGCACTGCATACGGTGTTAGTTCCTTATAAACAAACGATTTTCCGGTGGAGCGCGGCCCCAGTTCAATGAAGTTAAAATTGGTTTCCACCATGGGTATCAACCGCGAGAGCAGCAGCATTTTCACTCTGTGGGTCATTCCTTCTGATTCCGGCTCGTACCCGCAACTTCTGAGCAGCACGTTCAGCCATTCTTCTTTGGTGAATTCTTTTCTTTTTTCAACAATCCGGGAATTGTCGAAACTGGAAAGCTGAATGGGTTTTATATTCCGGATTAAAAACGGATGATATGAACTGCCCTCTTTGCTGAAGGCATCGTATTCCACATCGATGATGGCCCAGATTCCGCCCAGCAGCATTTTTTCGTGGGAGCTCACCATATCATCGGTAATAACGCCGTCTTTTATATTGCTGTTGAGCAGTTGCGCCCAATAGACATCTTTTTTTGTATCGAGTTTCACCGAAATCCGGTCAATTATTTTGTAGGTACCTTTTTCGCGAATGCGTGACTGAATCAGGTTACTTTCTTCCGGGTTCACATAATGATCAGCCAAAATCTTTTTTACATTGGCAATTCCCTGATTAATTTTCTCTTCATCGTCGGTTGAGCAGGAGTTGGCCAGTAAATATTCCAAAACGAACACAGGAACGTTGGCTCCGACTTTTACAATTCTTACAAGGTCTTTTTTTACCACAAAACCCCTGAAATTATCCAGCAGTTTGTTGTCCAGTTCATTTAGTATTATCATGGTCTTTGCTTTTTATTGCATTATACAAATCCTTGATTCCTTTAATTTGGTTAAATCTGTATTTTATATTAAACCTCCCAAATCCCTGGCGGCACTTTTTCTGACCACTGTTTTATCCAGTTGCTCTTTGGTTTGTGCGTCCAGAATTTTTATTTCAATTTCATTTTCAGCACCAAAGCGGTACTCTTTTTTTACTTCCTTTTGGTTTTCTATGGTAATGATATCGCTTTCGTTTATTTTTTGATTTCCGGCAAAAAACAGCAAAACGACTTTTCTTTCTGCCGTGAATAAATCCTGCCACGGTGATTCTCCCCTCAGTTTAATTCCATACCAGTCGCCGGTTACTTCCGTCAAATCCTGTTTATTGGCAATAAATACCCGCAGTGCATTTTTATTCTGTTCTTTCCGTGTCCAGTGCATAAAAGGAATAATGGTTTCCTGGGGCGACAATCCCCCGTGGCTGTATCCGTAAACACCGGGTGTTTTAAAGGGGCCTAAACGTTTGGCAAAATAGTAATGGTTGAATCCTTTGTATTTTATCTGCTTTTCGAGGAGTAGATTACCATCATATTTTAACGGATTCACCGACCGGATATACCGTTCCGATTTGTCCACTTTTTCGGCAAAATCCTGTTCAATTTTATCGGAGTTCTCCAGAATTCCGGTCAGCACAAAACCATGGTCGGTAACGAGGTAAACATTTTGATAGCCGTTTTTCAGCAGTTGCTCAATCTTGGCGGCATACAACGAGGCAACCGCGCCGAAATATTTTAATGCTTTTTGCTGATAGGTTTCTCCCAGCTTATCGGGTTCCTTGTAATGGCATATCAGGTAATGGTCTTTATCGGTAAGTTCATTTATATTTTCCAAATCAACAAATCCAATTTGTTTGCCGGAATTGTTTTGCAGGAGGGCAGCTTCACGTTTCGATTTTTCCGGGAAGATTTCACCCGACGCAACATATAGCCGGCTCATGTTATGCTCTGTTTCCGTTGGAAGATCGGCAAACATAAAATCATCCACAGTGCCGGTTTTATACTCTTTGGAAACTTTTCCGGCAATGTCTTTTGCAAATTCGTAAGAAATTCCGTCTCCTACCACAATGGCTGTTTTTGCCGTATTGGCGTCCAGTATCTCCTGTAATTTGCCCGGCTGATTGGTTTTATAGGCATCAATAAAACGGAACCATTTATCGAGAAACAGCACCACCTGATTTTTATAATGGATCTGAAACGGAACGAGCAAATCTTTTTTGTTCAGAAACCGGGCGTATAAATTCCGGATAGCCCGGTCTAACTTGTAAAATTGAGTGGTGTAAAACGAAACGCAATCGTCAAAAGAAGTGAGTTTACTGATGCTCTTTTCATTAAAATCAAGCAGGGTTTTTATGTGCGCCCAAAAACCGATGTCGAAATTCCGGGCTGTTTTATTGCCTATTCGCCGGTTGATTTTTGGGAAAAACCCGGCAACATATTTTTTGTCCGAAAGGTGTTTGCCCAACTCTTCCAGCCAAAGTTCATCTATTTCTACGAACGGATGTGCCGGATGAACGGCTAAAATATCGGGACCGGGCGACAACCTGTATTTTGAAAGGTAGCGGCCAAACGAAGCCTGGTACGATTTGCTGTCGAGCCAGTTTTTATACACTTCGAGTAAAATTTTATTCGGATTGTTGCGGGCAAGTCCATCGAGCATATTATTTACCACCTCCGCGGCCAGCGTTTCAGCAGGTTTGTTTATAAAGGGTTGCCCAATCAGTTCGTTCACTTTTTTTAAAAAAAGTGAACGAACATTTTCATCGTAACTTTTCAGAAAATCATCCGGATTATCGAGGAACGGCAACAACTCTTTTTCCAAATCGAAAATCTCCGAAGCTCCTTTATGGCTCAAATCCATCCAGTAGGTTTGATCCTTCCCCACACTCACTTTTGCTGCCGAAATGAGTTCGTCCGAATCGAGATGAAGGTTTAAGTTCAGGTGGCGGTGCACTTTGTCTTTCACGTAATTCTGCAAATAGCGGATTTCAACAAATCCGTTGGTTTCGCAATACTCGCGAATGAATTTCAAATGGTCTTTCGGGGTGTTGGTATAGATTAAATATTTGCTTCCATCGTCCCGGTTTTTCTCCAGTTCATATTTAATTTTTAACTCTTCCAGTTCGGTTTTGGCGCTGTAAAAACGGAAATCATCTTTTACAACGTCAGCTAAAAATGAAGCCTCCCGCGATTCATCGATAAAAACGGCAATTTGATGATGGTTGAATATTTTTTGCAAATCTTTTTTAAACCAGGTATCTATCATTTTTTAGTTTTTTTCGGTTATTCTTTTTTGCATTAAAAAACAGCGGACCCCCCTTCGCTATTTCTGTTTTTATATACATCTGTATTTCAACAGGATTCGTCATTATTTTTCACTTTTTTTGTCGCAAATATTGTAACTATTTGCGACAGAATTGTTATCTGTTTTGCTACAATCATCATCAAGAAAAATAATCCCATGTTTACAATTTTTCATTTTGCCTTTGTATTCTAAGATTGATTTCCAAGGAACAAGGCGCCCGCTTTTGTTAGTTTATATTTCTGATCTGGCGACGATAAATTCACCAAATCGGTTTTTGTAATGAATTGCAACTGTTCCAAAGGTTTAATATAGTTGTCTCTGAATGTTTTTTTATTGGCGTAACCAATAGCTTTCATAATATCATCAAGACTGAGTGGCTCAGCCGCAAGCGATAAAATTGAAATCAAATAACGGATTTTCTTATGTGGCCACCCGGTACCTTCTGTTGGTCGTCCTGGTACTTTTTCCGAAAAATCTTTTTCAACAGTTTGATTTTTAGGCCAATCCAATTTTTCAAGCTTGGTACCTTTTTGGTTCCAGCCTGGTACCAGATTTTCAGCTTTAATAATATTTTTTACCTGTTCATTTTCCATAGTTACCAATCTGCATTCAAATATTTTTTTAACTGGCCGGAATTAAGCACATCGTAAGGCAACATGCTTTTTTTCTGCAACGGGGCAATGTTTTTTCCCACGCCGTCGTCGAGAACGGGGTTGTACCCTTCGGTTAAAAGTTCGTCAATTTTTTGTTTGAAGCGGTCGATTTCTTCCAGTTGGCGGCGAATTTTCTCTTTTTCGTTTTGCGCCCGTGCCGAATCGTCGTTGGCCAAATCGAGCTGCCGGTTAACCAGCGCCCGCTCGCGGTGCTCGATGTACACCGAACGGATACGCAGCAACTTGTCGCGGTTCCACTTGTAAATAATGATGTAACAATCGAATCCCTGCTCGGGGCCGCTGGTAATGTGCCAGATAAACGGCGTTTTGGGCAGGTACATAAACAGGTTAAGGTGGTCGGAAAAAGCTTTGAAAAAGTGGCGGTTAATGTATTCGTTCAGTTCGCGGCCCAGCAAACTGTCGAACGAAGAATACTGCGCCCGGCTGAACCCTTTTTCCATGAATTTTTCCTCAATGCGGTCAATCAACACTTTTTCGCCGGCATTGGGTACCAGCGGAATGATGCCGTCTTCGTCTTCCATCAGTATCTCGCGCAGCATATCGGCCAAAAACTCCATGGCCAAATCGTTCATGCGTTGTTTGGGAATGATGTTGCTTTGTTTAAACCAATACCAAACGTTAATGGGATTTATTTTATGGCGGATGCAAAACTCTTCCAGGTTATTGTTGCTTTGGTAAAGTTGCGGAAACTCTTTCTCCACCGCTTCGCGTTCTTCGGTGGTAAATTCCTTTTCGGGCAGGTTTTCTATAAATTCGCGGATGTTATCCAGCGGGAACTCTTTTGTAGCCTCTTCTTCGTTTAAATATGCCTGTCTGGCTTTGGCGCTCACTGGCAAACCGCCAATGCTTTCGCTTTGCTGGGCTAACACCATAGTTTTATCATCTTCTGTTAACTCAAAAATTTTAAAAACATTCTTGTCAATAATTGCTTCATTAATTAAAATCTGAGTTAAAATATGATTCTCAAAACTGAAAAAATATTTTATGGATTTTCTAATTTCCTTATCATTGAATTTAATAATTGGCGAATTAAAATGCACTCTTTCAACAATAGAAAAAGTATTGAGCCAATTAATGATTTTGATATTTATTTCTGTCAAAATAGCAATTGTTTGATATAGCACGCTTTCTTTAAAAAGATAAGGTACTCTCTTTAGGTCACCAACTGTTGTATTAACAGTTGGGTTAAGACAGTCTAAAATATACGAAGCTAACTTCGAATTAAGAAATCCTTGTAAATATTCGACTTGATTTTGACTTTCTTTTTTTGAGAATAAGCTCCTTGACCCCGTATCGAAAATTGAACCTGGAGGTAGCAAGCGAAAGCTGTCACCTTTTGAACCAGCACCTGTAAATGTAATTCCTTTATTAAAATAATATTCAGAGTTATTAAGTGCACTCCTATTATCATTTCTTAAATCATCACCATCATTTAAATATTTAACAACAGTCCACAAATTACCTGCATGCTTTTGAAATGGGCCACCTTTTGCATAAGGAATCCATTTATTTTTAAAAATATCAGAGGAGGGAGAGTTCGTAAGTTCATACCAAAACCTTAAATATTTAAAATTATTACCTGTTTTTAAGCCTTCTGCAACGCTAAAACAATCACTAATAGTTTGTTTACCAAACTTTTCTCGAAATACATCACTTATCCAGTAAATAAACGGCCAGGATTTTATAATTTTGAGTTTGGATTGGGGAAGAACATAGTTATGTTGATTTGATTTGTTCTCAATAAAATCTGCTAAGGCATCTAATGTGAAGTCCTTTTTGAATTTTTCTTTTGGTGTTCTGGTATATTGGTCTAACGACACAAACCAGGAATTTTTATTTGTTGTAATTCCTTTTTCCAATACATAAAACGAGGGGTCAACCATTATGGAACCAAAAATATTTCCCAGTCCAAAATCAACAAAAACATTGATATGCAATTTATCTAATATGAATTTTCGTACATCTTCAAATGTTTTTATAAACATGAATGTCCGGGGATGAATCATGGCTATCTTACCCTCTTCATCAGTCAACTCAACACATCGTTTTATAAAAGTGGCGTACAGGTTGGTATTGAATTTCCACGGTTTTTTATAATTGGTTTCAATAAAATTTTTCAGTTCGGGACCAAAGTCGGCACTGTCGGTATAGGGTGGATTGGCTGTGGCCACATCGTATTTTTGGGTCAGTATTTTTAAAAAGGTGATGGCATCGTGTGTTTTATCGGTTAAAAAGGAGCTGCCTTTTTGTTGGGCATATTGGGTTACGGCGGTTTCCAGGTTTTTAAAAAAGTTGGATTTAAATGCCTCGTAATCAGTCAGTGTTTGTTCGTCGAATATACTGTACTGAATCTTTCTCCAACCTTCTAACTCCCTTTGTAATTTTCTACTCAGTTTTTCCTCAATTTTAATGAGTGAGCCAAATTTAAAAGCTTGTTGCAAATCAGCCCAAACTTCCTGAATTATGGCTTTTTGCTGGGCATCGAGGTTTGTGTCTGATTCAAAAATGGGTTTTACTTCTTCAAATTCGGGCAAAAAGAAATCGGAAGAAACCACGTTGAATTTCAGGCTTCCTATGGAGCGGTTTTTCTGCCGGGCTTTAATCCACAAGCCCAGTTGCGCCAGTTGAATGGCGCGGTCGTCGAGGTCGATGCCATGCAGATTGTTTTCAATAATCAGCCGGGGGATTTTATCTTCATCGTAATTGGCGCCGTAATGTTCAATCTGGTCCATGTACAGCGCGTAAAAAAAGGAAAAGGCATACAGCAAAAAGTTGCCCGAACCGGTGGCCGGGTCAATGAGTTTCAGCAGATGCAGCGGAATGGGTTTTCGTATTCCGGCCCGTCGCCCTTCGACTCCGCTCAGGGAGACGGGAGCATTGGCAATTTTGTACAGGTTTCTGATTTCAGAATTGGGAAACATTTCGAGGTAAAGTTTTCCCAGCGAATTGTTCACCAGAAACTCCACCACCCAACGCGGAGTATAAACCTGCGATTGCAGGCTCACCTTGTTGTACTCGGTTTTTCCGCCCTCTTCCTTGTGCTGTTTCTTTTTGTGGTTGTTGTAGCTTTCGTACAGCCATCCCAGAATGTCGTCGCTTTTCCAGATATTGTCAGCAATTTGCTGGTCTTTCTCCACGGCGTTAAATGCCCCGGTAATCTCCTCCAGGTCGATAACATAAGGCAACAGCGCATACGGATAATTTTTGTGGTACAGCGGAATATCTTCGCCCAGCCGGTTGAATTCATCTTTCAGGTAGCTGCGGAAACCTTCCAGTTCTTCTTTTCGCATGGCGGGGTTTTGTTCCAGCCAGGCTTTGTGCCCAAAGGAGCGGTCGCCGTGCTCGGCCTGCCGGGTTATAACCGGCGGAATCAACTGGTGGGCTTCCATCACTTTCAGCGCAGCCAGCCGGTTAAACAGGGTAAACGTAAGTTCGTCCAGCGCTTTTTCTCGTGCGTCGGCGTATTCACCCGTTTCACCCAAATGGTTTTGAATAAGCACTTCAATTTTTTCGCGCTTGTTATACAATTCCGCAGGAATCCGGTCTATCTCCATCATTTTTGCCGGACCCACTCCCAGCCGCGAAAACTGGTTGTTGAAGGCTTTGTAAATTTTTGTGCGTATGATTTCAACGTGTTCAGCAAGCTTCATGCTAATCGGCTTTTATTTTTACTTCCACTTTTTCATCGTCGGGCATTCCGGCCATGGACTGAATTTGTGCGGCCAGAATTTTCCGGTATTCGGCAGCGGTCATCACACTTGTGGTAATGGACAGTTGCAACTGCTTCGGCGGTTTTGGTTTGCCGGGATCGGGAACCGGCGGGGCCACTTTTACAAAATTCCCTTTAATCATCTGCAAATCGGCCTCTTTTGAGGGAACCAGTTCAATGTAGTTCAAAATGTCGGACAGTGAAAATTTGGAATCCTGGCAAACAATATGAAACTGCAGGTTCACCCCGTTTACAATCCGGCTGCTGCAATAGTTCAGCAGGTTGTTCAGCCGTGTGAAATTTTCCCGGTTCAGCTTTTCGGGATAATGGTTTTCCAAATCTGTTTTGGCTGCCTGAACACCTTCCTTCAGCGTAGTGTACTTTTTACTCATTGTTTTGACATTGCTGTCCATCAACTTGAAATATTCATCGCGAATGGCCTGCGCACTATTCTGGATGTCGGCAAAACGTTCAATCACATCGTCGTGCAGCGCTTTTTCAAATTCCAATGTTTTAACAACCACTGTGCTGTTGGTTATTCCCGCTTTGTTCAGCTCCCCCTGAACGGCTTCCACAAACCGCTGGTAACCTTTAATTTTGTCTAAGTTCTTTTTGATAAACTTTTCAGCTTTTACAATGGTTTTCACGGCGTGGCTGTAATCCGCTTTCTGCTGCAGAAAACGCTCCACCTTGTCAATGTAATTCGCTTCGGTAGTTTTTGAGGAAAACTCCTGCAATACATCCTTTTGCCTGTACACATTGGCAAACAGCCGGGTAAAATCGGGCTGTGTGTTTTTCAGCGTGTTCAGCGTCGATATAAAATGTTCGGCCAACACAGTAATGGCATCCGAAAGCTCAAAATCGCCGGAATTCCAATCGATGTTATTGCCCGTGTGTTTTTTAAATTCCAGGTCGAGCAAAAGCTGAACCACCTCGTTTTTACTGGCGGCGCTCAACGTTTTGGTGATAGACTTAAACCGGGTGTTTTTAAATTTGGTACTGGAACTAAATACTTCACGAGCACCCTGTTCCTGCCACGAAAAATATTCGGTGTCGTTGTATTTTACCACCAACCTTCCTGCCCTGAAAAGCACGGCCAGCGTGGTTGAAATGGTTCCGTAGGAATAGCCCCAGGGCGCTCCGGAAAGTTCCATTTCAAGGCTTTTCCCGTCGATGTACTTGTTTTTGATTTTGGCGGTGATTTCTTCCACCACTTTCAGGTGCTCGCCGGTAAAATTGCCGTTGGCATCGAAAAACTTAAAATCATCGCCCGAAAAGTAACGGTGGAGTTTTTCGCTGTTTTTTTCGGTGAGCAGTTTGGTTCCCACCTCTTCCGAAAGCTGGTTGCCCAGCCGTTTGGTGTAAATGTTTTTGATGAGCTTCCGTTGCACTTCGTTAACTGTGCCCTTAAAGTTGTCACGGTTCAGCAGGTTTTCATCAAAAAGATAAATGAGCGAACCGCTGGCATAGGCCGCTTCAATAAGGTTGGTCAGGTCTTTTATCTTTTCATTTTTTATGGTGGAAAATTCACGGATAATCTGCCTTACACTTGCATCGTTGTCGTGGCCGTATTTTTCTTCCATAAAACTGTACCGGCTGACTTCGTCCAGCAGCTTGTCAATATTGTGGAAACGGCTGTTGTCGGGCACCAAAGTAATGGCATCTTTAGCGTATTGCGTTTCAATTTTCAGGTTTTCAATAAAATCCTGGCGGTCTTCATTAATGTTGAACAAGCTATAAACGGTCAGTTTCAGATTTTTGCTTCCCGAACCCACAATTTCATCGTCGAGGTCGGTGATAATTTTAAAAGGATAAGCCACCGAATCTTCGTTTATTACAGCCACCTGCCGGAATAAATTCAGCTTTTTCAGGTATTCCACCAGCTCCCGTTTTTTCACAAACCACTCCACACTGAAATCGCCCATTTCTTCAAGGAGCTTACTTTCGAGGTTGGAGGTGATTGTATAGTTGTTGTTCGCCAGCAACAGAATTTTGGCATCCACCAGTAAGGTCAGGGCCTGTTCAATATCCGGCTTAATATGGTAATAGGTTTGAATATCAGAAATATAAAGTTTGGTAATGCTTTCAAGGGTTGGCAGTACCAGTTTGCCCGACTCGTTGATGAAGTGAATGGCTTTAAGCAGTTTTTCGCCATTGAGGTTTAATCCGGCATTTTCAATAATGATTTTGGCAGTGCTGTACTTGTTGACCAATTCTGCCGGGGGCGATGTCTGGGCCTGGGAGCAAATATTCCAGGCGGTGGAAAAATGGTAAAGTTTGTTGTCCCTCAGTTCTTTGCGCAGAACGTCGAAGGTGGTGATAATCATTCCCCTTGCTCCAATCTGAGTGGTTACCAACGCATTGGAGCTAAACAGGAATTTCTGGAGCAAATCGAACTGGTATTTATGAAACGGATAGTAGATGGCGAACTGTTCGGCATTTTCTGTTTTGGTGGGGAAAGTAGATTTGAGGTTGGTGGTATCGTTTACCAGTCCGTCGTTTTGATGAAAAAACTGAATCAAATCGTTGTATGCCCCTTCTTTTTTCTGCAACAGGCGGTTTCGGATAATCACATCCACCTCGGTGGATTCCAGGTGAATTTTGGTTTTAAACCGGTCGGTGAGCCTTATAAGCTGCGATTTGTTCACATTGGCATTCCGGATCACGGTATCGAGTTTTTCCTGTGCAATGGCAATGGTCCATACTTTTTTACTGATGCCTGAAATGCTTTCGCTCAATCCTTCCAGGTCGAGAATTGTAAACTTCCGCTGGCTGATGGCTTCGCTGGTTTCATCGAAAATAAACACCAGCACTTCTTCCGGAAACTTATTCAGGTATTTTTCCAGCTCCTCCTTAAACTTGCTGGCCGAAAAGTGCTTGATATTATTGTTGTATGCTTCTATGATGTTTGCGGTTACCTGCTCCGATTTCCGGTAATGTTTTTCGTTTACCTTATAAATGGCATCGATGATATCTTCTTCATCCTGTTGCCAGTTTTTCCCGCAAAGTTCAGCGGCAAAGCTGCAGAACTCTTCGTACTTATCTTTTAAAAACAGGTGAAAAAAATAGTAGCCCATCACATCATCGCGAAAGCCGAGGCTTTTCAGAAAATTGGCAAAAAGCGTAAAAGCCAGTCCGTTTTCGGTATTCTGTTTTGCAATATCCAAAAAGATAACTTTGCTTTTTACAGATTCCAAATTGCGGATGTTGTTTTCAATGAGCGCCTGATTGGTCACGCCGTTCAGCCGGGGCAGAAACCGGTCGATGGCCCGTGTGCCGTTGATAACCGGATTGTGGATTAAATACCCCAGCATTTTGCCGAAATAGGATTTCCCGGAGCCGTAAAATCCCGAAAGCCAAACGCCGGTTTCCTTGATGTTGCTGGTGTATTCATCGATAAACGCCGAGAGGTGTTTCCCCAGCCCGTCGGTGACAATGTACGACTCAATTTCCGACTGAATTTCATCTTCCGAGCGGTCTTCCAGGTCGATAACATTTTTAATGTCCTCTTTCAGGTCTAATTTCAGAATATCTTTTAATGCGGTCATAGTTCTGTTTTTATTCAATTACTTTACACCGGTATTTCGAAGCAGGTTTAAAATTAAGAAAGTACAATTCGCCGTTTTCCGTTTTTGCCGGATAAAAAATGAGGAGTGGATTTTTAAGGTTCATGATATCCTTATGCTCCATGATATTTATATTTTCGATGCCTGTTCCATGCAGCGCGCCGGTGCGGATTAACACCGGAATCAGGCCGTTACTGTCGGCTTCTGTGATTTTCTGCAAAATAAGCTCTAAAAGACTGACCTCCCCCGAAGAAAAAAGCTTGTGCGGGGTGGCACTGTAAATCCGGAATTTCTTCTCCACCCGTTCCAGTCCCAGACTGTCGATAAAATCCACAAACAACCCGGCTACATCTATAAAACTGAATTCACCGGACGGAAAAATCTTCCGGGCGTGTTCCAGGTATTGCCGTTCCTCAGCCGGAGAATACGCAAAAAGAATGGTATTGCCACCATTTGCTTTCGACCTGAGTTGGTCAATATTTTGAGCTTCGAGGCTCACTT
>Ga0334898_1001769_pt1 | contig 22475 bp, 25 predicted proteins | sample GraSluR3_MG_10_FD_207228 | JGI IMG/M metagenome (GOLD analysis project Ga0334898, IMG submission 207228) | Sludge microbial communities from methane-producing bioreactor in Wageningen University, Netherlands - Granular Sludge_3_08-R3 | ecosystem: Engineered > Bioreactor > Anaerobic >... | reverse complement strand
AACTCTTAGCATACAAAGTTAAGTGCTGGGGTAAGGTCCCATGTAGATCACATGGTAGATAGGCCGGATGTGTAAGTGCAGTAATGCATTAAGCTGACCGGTACTAATAGACCGAGGTCTTGACCTTATAGGAAAGGGGACACACCGCTTTTAGCGGGTATTCCTTGCTGCGGAATGTCCCCGATTGATATTCTTTCGGGTCAGGGACACACCGCTTTTAGCAGGTATTCCTTGCTGCGGAATGTCCCCGATTGATAAGCTTTATAGAAATCGCTGTGCAGTTTTGAAGGTGCAATAATGTCCCCGATTGATATTCTTTTAAGTAAATATTCCCGGTGGCAATGGCGGAGGGGTAACACCGGTTCCCATTCCGAACACACAGGTAAAGTCCTCCAGCGCTGATGGTACTGAGGTGGTGACGCCTTGGGAGAGTAGGTCGCTGCCGGGTTTAACTATTAAAAGCAGATGGTGCATCCATCTGCTTTTTTTGTCTGCTTATAATCAAGTCTTTTAACAAATTATATAATTTAGGCGGTAATCAGAAAAACACAAAGGGAACACTAATAGACAGCAGGTGCTAATACGGGCAATCGGTATAATTATTATGCCATTTACGGAAGGAATTTATGGCGTTTTAAAGAAATTGATTATATACTATACAGTGTGGCTTCCTGTGACAACATGTATTATGGGAGGTATGGACGGATTACATAGAATAATACAAAGGAGGAAAGTGACAGGTGAAATATAAAAGCGATATAGAAATTGCACAGCAGGCAAAATTGAAACCGGCTTATAGAATAGCTGAGAAACTGGGCATTAAAGAGGAGCATATAGAAGCCTACGGTAAATACAAAGCAAAGGTTGACTACAATATCTTAAAGAAAAATGAGAATTCCAAAACAGGGAAACTGATATTGGTTACAGCCATAACCCCGACTCCTGCAGGAGAAGGTAAAACCACCACAACGGTAGGCCTTGGAGATGCTTTGAATTACCTTGGCAAAAAGGCTATGATTGCCCTCAGGGAACCGTCCCTGGGTCCGGTATTTGGAGTTAAAGGAGGGGCCGCCGGCGGCGGATACGCACAGGTGGTTCCGATGGAGGATATAAACCTGCATTTTACCGGAGATATTCATGCCATAGGAGCAGCAAACAATCTGTTGGCTGCAATGCTGGATAATCATATTCATCAGGGCAATGTATTAAATATAGATACCAGGAGGATAGTCTGGAGAAGAGCAGTAGATATGAACGACAGGCAGCTAAGGAGCATTGTCAACGGCCTTGGCGGCAAGGGAAACGGAGTGCCGCGTGAGGACGGATTCGACATAACGGTAGCCTCGGAGATAATGGCAATCATGTGTCTTTCTGAAGACGTAAGCGACCTGAAACAGAGGTTATCCAAGATAATAGTAGCCTATGACATAAACAACAAACCGGTTACGGCAGGGCAGCTTAATGCCCAGGGAGCTTTGACAGCCCTGTTAAAGGATGCACTAAAGCCCAATCTTGTACAAACGCTCGAAAACAACCCGGCCTTTGTCCACGGGGGTCCCTTTGCCAATATCGCCCACGGCTGCAACAGTATCATTGCTACAAAGATGGCATTAAAGCTCTGCGACTATGTGGTGACAGAGGCCGGTTTTGGCGCAGACCTTGGAGCCGAAAAATTCTTTGATATAAAATGCAGAAAAGCAGGTCTTGCACCTGATGCGGTGGTTATAGTTGCCACTGTGAGGGCTCTTAAGCACCATGGAGGAGTTTCCAAGGATAAACTTAAAGCAGAAAACCTTGACGCGCTGCAAAAAGGTGTTCCAAACCTGTTAAAGCACGTGGAGAATATAACACAGAAGTTCGGACTGCCGGCGGTGGTCGCAATAAACAGGTTTCCCGACGATACCGATAAGGAGCTTGAGCTTATCCGAAAGCAGTGCGCCGGTTATGGAGTGGATGTTGCGCTGTCCGAAGTATGGGGTAAAGGCGGAAAGGGCGGGCAGGAACTTGCCGCCAAAGTTCTTGAAATCATTGAACATGGTAAGAATGAGTTCCGGTTTGTTTACAGCGACAAAGACAGTATAATTGATAAAATCAGGAAAGTAGCTGTGGAGATATACGGCGCAAAGGATGTTGTGTTTACAGGCAAGGCACTTCAGGGTATAAAGCAGGCGGAAGAACTGGGTCTGACAGGGCTTCCTGTTTGTATGGCCAAAACGCAGTATTCCCTGTCCGACAACCCCAAACTAATTGCAAGGCCTGAAAATTTTGAAGTTTCGGTCAGGGACATAAGGATATCCGCCGGAGCAGGTTTTATAGTAGCTATTACAGGGGATATTATGACAATGCCGGGACTGCCTAAGATGCCCGCTGCGGAATCCATAGATGTTGATGATGACGGAAGGATTTCCGGGCTGTTTTAATCATGCAATGTCCTGCAAATTTAAAGGCCTGTAAGCTTTGATAAAAAAGGGGAGATATGTATGGCTGTTATACTGAAGGGTAAGGAAGTGGCCCAGGCAAAAAAGCCTGGGATAATGGAAAGGGTCCGCACCCTCAAAACCATGGATATATGTCCTGCTTTAAATATCGTTATGGTGGGCGACAGGGAGGATGCGCATGCCTATACAAAAGGAGCTTCGAAGGCTCTTTCGGCTTGCGGAATAGGCTGCCATGCGGCTAATTTCCCGGAAGACATTAAGCAGGATAAGCTGCTTAAAAGAATATCAGCTATGAATAATGATCCCTTAGTTCATGGTATCTTGGTTATGAGGCCCATACCCCGGTCTATAGAATGGAATGCAGTTGAGAGGGTTATATCCCCCGATAAGGACGTTGACTGCATAACAACGCATAATCTTTCCAGGATATTTAAGGGTGAGCAGGGTGGTTTCAATCCCTGTACGGCCCAGGCGGTTATCGAGGTGTTGGCTCATTACGGTGTCAGTGTTGAGGGAAAGAAAGTGGCTGTAATCGGCAGGAGCCTGGTGGTGGGCAAACCGGTTGCCATGCTGCTTTTGCAAAAAAATGCTACCGTTACAATATGTCATTCCAAAACCACACGCCTTGACAGGATAACATCTGCTGCCGATATAATAGTGGCCGCTGCAGGCATGCCGGGACTCATCGGAGCAGAACATGTTAAGAAGGGAAGTATTGTTCTTGATGTGGGCATTAACATGGTAGGCGGCAAACTGGTGGGAGATGTTGATTATGACAGGGCAGCTCAATATGCCGCGATGATTACACCGGTGCCGGGCGGTATTGGCTCTGTAACCACTTCGGTGCTTATGGAAAACATTCTTACCGCTGCTGAAAGACTGGCCGGCAAACCGGGATAAGATATTATTTTTGGTTTAAGTTATACGGGGCAGCTACTAAACAGGGCTGACTCTTAGTATAAAAATAAGGAGGAAACACTTATGTTTACAAAAGGAACATTTACAGGAGTTGCAGTGGTACTAATTGCATTTGCTTTGCTGTTTGGGTGTAGCGCGGACAATAAGCCGGAAGCACCACAGGAGCAGCAGGAAAGACTTGTGTTTAAACTCGGGCATGCGGTTAACGAGCAGCATCCGTACCATTTGGGTGCGGTGGAGTTTAAGGAGATAGTAGAGCAAAGAACCGGCGGAAGGGTAGAAGTAAAACTATATCCGAATAATCAGCTGGGCTCGGGCGAAAGGGATTTGATAGAAGGACTTCAGCTTGGTACCATAGACCTAGTTGTAACTTCCACCGGTCCCCTAAGCGGTTTTGAAAAGAAGTTTATGCTCTTTGATTTTCCTTTTTTGTTCAGGGACAAACAACACGCTTACAAGGTTCTCGACGGTGAAATCGGCCAATATGTGATGGGTCTTCTGGAAAACCAGGGAATAAAGGGACTGGCCTGGTATGAAAATGGCTTTAGACACTTTACAAACTCCAAAAGAGAAGTGCTTGTGCCGGAGGACGTAAAAGGAATTAGATTAAGGACAATGGAGAACAAGGTCCACTTGGGTATTTGGACAGCCCTTGATGCTATTCCCGCTCCCATGGCATGGGGAGAGGTGTTTACAGCCCTTCAGCAGGGCACTGTGCACGGACAGGAAAACCCTATACCAATCATATATACCCAAAAAATTTATGAAGTTCAGGAATACCTCACCCTCACCGGTCATGTATACTCTCCTGCCATATTGCTTATGAGCAGGAACCAATATGATAACCTTCCGGAGGAATACAAAGAAATTTTTGTTGAGGCGGCACAGGAATCGGGTGTCCTTGAAAGACAGCTGATAACCGATATGGAAAACGAGCAGATAGATTTGCTGGAGCAGGCGGGGATGAAGGTTTCCACCCCGGACAAGGCTGCTTTTTTACAAAAAACCATGCAGGTATACGAACAGTACAGTGACGAACTCGGCGAGGATACCGGACTGCTGGACCAAATCATTAATATGCAGTAGCAGGCAGGAAGGCCCCTTTTGCCTACGAAGCAAAGGTGCAGGCAAACCGGTCTGTCTTTCTGGTGCATTCAGGGGTTGGCAGTACTTGGTGCTAACCCCGATTAAATTATTCGTATAAACTTAGGAAGGGGTTATTGTATGGAATGGTTTGGAAAGGTTTTGGACAAGCTCAACCGGGCAGTCGAGCTAACGTCAGCGGGTATGCTTGCGGTTATGGTTATAGTTATATTCCTCCAGGTGATATTCAGGTCTGTGATAAAATCCGCCATACCCTGGTCGGAGGAATTGGCCAGGTATCTTATGGTGTGGATAACCTTCCTCGGAGCCAGTATAGCAGTGAAGAGGCAGGGTCATATAGGAGTGGCAGCCCTGATTAGGATTTTGTCTCCGTCAAACAAAAGGCGGGCCTGCCTTCTTGCAAATGCTTTATCCATGGTCTTCTTTGCTGCAATGATTGTTTTGGGTTACAGTATACTGGGGATTGTGCAGCCCCAGCTTTCCCCTGCAATCGAACTGTCGATGGCAGTGCCCTATTCGGCCATACTGGCCGGGGGTACACTTATGCTGCTGTATTCGTTATATGATTTCATAAAAGTATTTAGGGCTCAGGAGGGGAAATAGATGGTGGCAGCCCTTTTTATCAGTTTTTTTCTGTTTGTCATAATAAATGTGCCGGTAGCGATCGCCATCGCACTGTCTTCCATGGCTGCCATAGCAATAGAGGGCAGCATACCCTTTATAATAGTGGTGCAAAAAATGTTTACTTCGGTGGATTCCTTCCCGTTTATGGCTGTCCCGTTTTTCATACTGGCAGGCCTTCTGATGGAGCATGGAGGTATATCACGGCGTCTGGTGGATTATGCCAACTCCCTGGTGGGCGGAACCTACGGCGGCCTTGCACTGGTGGCCATCACAGCCAGCATGTTCTTTGGAGCAATATCCGGTTCGGCAGCCGCCACAGTGGCGGCGATAGGCACCATTTTGATACCTGCTATGATAGAAAAGGGTTATGAGAAAAGCTATGCCACTGCTGTACAGGCCTCGGCAGGCACCCTGGGTGTCATGATTCCGCCGAGTATTCCCCTTATAGTGTATGGAGTTTTATCGGAAGTGTCGGTTGGCGCGCTGTTTATCGGAGGTTTGCTGCCGGGCATAATTGTTGGCGCCAGTTTGATGCTGGTGGCGCGCCGGCTGGCAAAGAAAAAGGGCTATGGCACGAATGAAAAACCCGGATATAAAAAAAAGAGCGCTTCCTTTCAGGATGCCTTCTTTGCACTGCTTATGCCGGTGATAATCCTCGGAGGTATATACGGGGGCTATTTCACCCCTACCGAGGCGGCTGTCATAGCGGTTGTATACGGGTTTATTGTTGGTTTTTTCATATATAAAGAGCTGAAAATTAATAGCCTGGGAAATATACTGGTAAGCGCTGTGGTAAGCACCGCGGTTATAATGTTTATTATTGCCACCGCATCGGTATTTGGATGGATTCTGGCTTCCGAGCAGGTACCCCGGCTGATTGCCGAGTTGATACTCTCTTTGACCGAAAACCCTATTATAATTCTGGCCCTTATAAATGTGTTGCTGTTACTGCTTGGCACTTTTTTGGAGACCACCGCAGCTATAATAATTATGGCGCCGGTATTTGTGCCGGTGGTTACGCAGATTGGAATAGACCCGCTTCATTTTGGTATTGTCATGGTGGTAAATCTGGCAGTGGGAATGGTTACCCCGCCCCTTGGAGTGTGTCTGTTTGTTGGATGCAGTATAGCGGACGTTTCGCTGGAGGATATAACAAGGGCTATCCTGCCCTTCATTATTATAATGATTATCGATATTGCAGTAATAACGTATATTCCGGCTGTTTCCACGCTGCTGCCCAGGCTAACGGGAATGTAGGATAAATATCTGTTGTTTTATGATATAATATTTGTTGGGGTATGGCTGACCACTGTCCGGGCAGCACCCAGCGCAGATAACGATGCATAAAAGCAAACGGCGTCCCTGTGCTTCTTAAAAAAATGGCGGAAGGAAGAGGAGTATGGGCGAAATAATAAGGGAAAGAAACTGCCAGCAGAAGAATTCCGGCGGAAAGATTTTTCTTTTTATTATTGGCGTGGTGGTTTTTATAAACACAGCCGTTGTTATTATTAACAAATTTACGCCCTTAGCGGCGGGGATGGCGAGCATTATACTTGTATTGTCGGTGATGGGCATTGCCTATAGGATTATGACCGGCAAGATTTCAGAGTATTATTATACTCTTACCGATAAAGCCCTGTTATTTCACAGGGCCATGGGAATAAGGGAAATAAAACTTATGAAAATCCCCTATGATAGGATATTGGATATAAAGCCGGACGCGGATTATGACGGAAATATAAAAATGTACTATTTTTTGTGCAATAAAAAGGACCACCGGAGAAGGGTGCTGGTCTTTAATCAGGGGCAAAAGGCCGAAGGCATAGTCTTTTGTCCCAGCCGGGAGTTCATAGATGCGCTGAAAGAGAGAACAAAAAAAGCATAGCGGGTTTAATATTTTCCTTTGCGGGTTTTGTTGGTTAATAATTCCAGGTTGATCTGTCTTTTTATAGACCGCACCTTTTCCTTAGAGAGACCGGTGTCCTGGGCCAACTCGGTGTCGGTTTTGAATTTGCTGTAAAGCCTTATATAATCTTTTAAACTGTTCATAGGATACCTCCCATTCTATAGTTTTGACGATGAAGATTACAAATATCCGTTTTTGGAGACGGGTGGCATGGAAATCTGTGGAATAAGAGGTTTGCCTGACAAACTGTTTGAGGAGTCAGCCGCATGAAGGACAGGAAACCATTGGTGGAAAAATTAAAAAGCCATATTAGTGAGAACCCGGTAAGTTTCCACGTACCCGGTCATAAAGGTAATCCGACACTTATGGATGCCGGAACAAATCTTTGGGATACAGTATTAGGGTATGATATTACGGAACTGCACAATACGGATAATCTTCACCTGGCAGCCGGTGTAATAAAGGAAGCCCAGGACCTTGTGGCAGGCGTATATGGTGTGGAGCAAACATATTTTCTGGTCAACGGCAGTACGGCAGGGGTTCTGGCATCACTGCTTGCGGTCACCCGGCCGGGAGATACCGTGATGGTTGACAGGCACTGTCATTCTTCGGTTTTAAATGGTCTTATGCTGGGAAGAGTAAAGCCAATCTTTGTTGGCAGACCAATAGACAGTCATACCGGAATACCAATGTCTGTTGATGCTCAGGCGATAAACAGGGCCTTTGTGAAAAATAATAACATAAAGGCCGTAATAGTAACCAGCCCCAGCTATTATGGCATTTGTTCGGACCTGATGGCGATAGCCGAGACTGCAGGGAATAACGGCGCTGTCCTTGTCGTGGATGAGGCCCATGGTGCCCATCTGAAGTTCTGGGACGGCTTACCGGTAAGTGCGGTGGATTGCGGAGCAGATATTGTTGTGCAGAGCGCCCATAAAACTTTGCCTGCATTAACCCAGGGGGCATGGCTTCATGTGACAGGTAAAAGGGTTGACAAAGGCAGACTGGAGAGGATGCTGGGCATTATTCAGACCACCAGCCCTTCATATCCCATTATGGCGTCCCTGGATACTGCCAGATATATAATGGCAACGTCGGGTGACATCAGATTGAAGGAAATTTGGGAATATACCTTCAAAACAAGGATGCGTATCAACGGCCTTGACAACGGCCTGTTTTGTCCTGACAGGGAATACTTCAGGGAAAGGGACTGTTACGACTACGATGAAACAAAGCTTATAATAAACTGTACTAAGGCGGGGATTGGCGGGTATCAACTGGATTTGGCACTCAGAAAGGAAAGCATATACGGGGAATTATATGATTTGGCAAACTGGCTGGGAGTAGTGACTGTGGCCAGCAGGGCCGAAGACCTGGACCGGCTGGTAAAGGGCTGCAGAAAAGTCAAAAAACAACCGGCTGGCAAAGAGATAATACTGCCCTCTTTTGATATTCCGGATATCTGTTGTGGGATAGAACCCTGGAAGGTTTTGGAGAGGGAATGGGCAAGCATAGAGTTGGACGCGGCTTCCGGCATGATATCCGCAACCGGCATTGTTCCCTATCCGCCAGGAATACCGCTGGTGTATCCCGGAGAAAGATTTAATGCACTGTCAATAGAACACATAAAGAAATGTAAGGCCCTATGCATAAGTATAAAGGGAGTATGCGACGGACAGGTGGAGGTCATAAAGTCAAATTAACGCTGTATTAATGAGGTGTGGTAAGCCATGAAGGGAAAACTTATTACTATAGAATCCGGTTCGGATGCAAGCGGTAAGGCTACCCAAACCGCAATGCTTTATGAAAGGCTGCGTAAAGAAGGGAAAAACATAAAAAAAATAGAATTTCCCAACTATGAGAGCGATTCATCCATATTTGTAAGAATGTATCTTAACGGGAAATTTGGACAAGACCCGCAAAGCGTTGACCCCTACATTGTAAGTCCTATGTTTACATTGGACAGGTACTGCAGTTATCTGGACCTGTGGGGGGACTTTTACAATACCGGCGGCTTGGTGATTGCCGACAGATACGCAACCTCAAATATGGTTCATCAGGGGTCAAAGATAGCCAACCCCGATGATAAGGACAGGTTTCTTGACTGGCTCTGGGAGTTGGAGTATGGGATATACGCCCTTCCTATTCCTGATCTGGTTATATTCCTCGATGTTCCTCCTGAAATAAGCCAGCGGCTTATGCAGCGCAGGGCAAACAAATTCACCGGGGGAGCAAAGAAGGATATCCATGAAAGCAATTATGAATACCTGGAAAAAACCTATCTGAATGCTCTTTATATTGCGGAGAAATACGGATGGCAAAGGATTAGATGTTTGGATGATAATAATAATGAGCTTTTGCCTGCCGATATAATACACGAAAGGGTATACCAAATAGTTTCTGCATTAATCGAATGACACTTTTTTTCAGGTTTTGCATTGCTTTTAGAATAATCCCAAAGAAAACAATCTGGCAGTTATTCGCGTGCACGGGTAAGAATACTATACCGGAGGGGATAATATGAGGATCAGGGATGTTACCACCGGTTCCACCCAATCCTTAACCGGAAAGTCTGCAGACGAAAAAAAACATACCGGCAAAGCAGAGCAAAACAGATTTGGAGAAAGCCTGAACAAGGCCCGGTCGGACAGGCTCGAGGAAAGACTTGCCCTGCTTTTGACGGATATTGAGGAGCAGGGGAAAAAAATGGCCAATTCCCTGAATTTAAAGGAGCTTATGATATATAAAAACAGGGTTAAAAGCTATATGGAAGAAGCCCTGGGAAGCATGTATAAGTTTACTAAAAACTCTGCCGCCGATAAAAGAGGACGGCACAGGCTATATTCTCTGGTAAAAAGAATAAACCACGAGCTTGAGGAATTGACAAACGAGATGATGAGCGGGCAGAGGGACAGGCTGAAAATACTGGAGAGAGCGGATAGTATAAGGGGCTTGCTTATAGACCTTTATACCTGATTGGAGGCATTGAGTTGAACATATATGATTTCATTACCAAAGCCATACAGTCTGATAAAACTTCCCATGCCTATATAATAAACGGGGAGGAAAATAAGGCGAAAAGCCTCATGGATTATATGGCTAAGGGTGTCAACTGTCTGTCGGGGGCCGGAAAGCCCTGCCAAACATGCAGCTCCTGCAGAAAAATCAGCGACCACAACCATCCGGATGTTTCGGTGATTGCAGCCGAAGGGGCGAGTATTGGCATTGACCCTATAAGACAATTACAGAAAATGATATATATAAAACCCTACGAAGGAAGAAAAAGGGTTAATACGATATGCCAGGGGGACAAAATGACGGTACAGGCACAAAACTGCCTGCTGAAGGTTTTGGAGGAGCCTCCGGGAACCGGTATAATACTAATAAGTTCCGCCAATTTAAGCAACCTCCTGCCAACGGTAGTCTCCCGGTGCCAAATCTTAAAATTAAATGCCGGGGGCCGGATTCCCGACCATGGGCTTTACCGGGAAATGACGATTTGTTTAATGGAAGAGGGTTTTATCCAGGCCTCTGTAGCGATGGAAGCATTTTTAAAGGATAACGGCAAATCGGCGGAGGATTTTTTCGATTTATTACTGATGCAGTTAAGGGATATTCTGGTGTTAAAGGTTGCCCAAAACAAACATTTGCTGTATATTAAAGACAATGAGGAATTTGCATTGAAGGCAGCTTCCAGATTTACTTTGGCCAAGGTTGACAGATTGATTAATGCTGTAGCCCGGGCAAGGGAGGCCTTAAAGCATAATGCTAATGTGCAGTTAGCAATGGAAGTTCTACTGCTGGAAATACAGGAGGTATAAATATGCTGACAGTTGTTGGAGTACGGTTTAAGCGGGCGGGCAAGGTATACTATTTCGATCCCGGGGATTTGGAAGTTGAGACGGGACAAAAGGTTATTGTAGAAACGGTAAGGGGCATCGAACTGGGAGATATTGCGGTGGGTCCCAAGCAGGTAAAGGAAGAGGATATAGTTGCTCCGCTCAAGCAGGTGATAAGGGTGGCAACGGATGAGGATACAGCAACTGAAAGAGAAAACAGGGAAAAGGAAAAGGAAGCCTTTGGAATATGCCTGAACGAGATTAGCAAACACGATCTGGAAATGAAGCTGGTAGATGTGGAATATACCTTTGATACCAACAAGATAATATTCTATTTTACTGCGGATGGTCGGGTTGATTTCAGGGATCTGGTGAAGGACCTGGCCTCAATATTTAAAACAAGGATAGAACTTAGACAGATAGGGGTTAGGGATGAGGCCAAGATGCTGGGAGGGCTGGGGCCCTGCGGCAGATCCCTGTGCTGCGCAACCTTTCTGGGGGATTTCGAACCTGTGTCGATAAAGATGGCAAAGGAACAGAATTTGTCACTAAATCCAACAAAGATATCCGGAATATGTGGACGGCTTATGTGCTGCCTCAAGTACGAAGAGGAAGTCTATGAAGCCATCAAGAAGGATGTTCCACCCATAGGCACAAAGGTATCAACTCCCTCCGGAGAGGGAATAGTATTAGACATTAATCTGCTGAAACAGATGGTTAAGGTCAAGCTGGCAAATGAGGAAGAGACTGATATTAAGGAGTACAGGCTGTCGGAGGTAAGGCCTGTTTGCAACGAGGTGTAGATATTTTTTACCAAGGCAAATTTTGCTTTGAAAAAGTAAGTTTCAATGTTACAATATTAGAGGAACTGCTTGGTGGTATTATTAATTGATACGTCCCAAGACAATGAACTGGAGGTGAACATAATGGCATATGTAATTACTGATGATTGCATTAGCTGCGGTGCATGTGAGCCCGAATGTCCTGAAGGAGTTATAAGCGAGGGCGAGGATAAGTATGTTATAGACCCGGAGGGGTGCATTGAGTGCGGCGCGTGTGCTGACGTTTGTCCGGTAGACGCTCCCAAACCTGAATCTGAAGTTTAAAGAAAAAGACCCTGATTAAAGGGTCTTTTAACATATTGCCGGGAAGGCTGCATCTAATCCGTATACCCTGCACACTATAAAGGGGACAGGAATATTTTGCAGTTTACATAGAATATCGGGCAATTAATACTTAATCCGGAGGTAAGCAGATGAAAAAATGGATTATGGTTATAGCGGCGGCAGTGCTGTTAATATTGCTTGTATGGGTGCTGATACCGGAAAACCTAGCACCCCCCGGCAATACGCCGGAGGACAACAGCCTTAACCAGCCCGGAGTGGATGGCAACAATAATAACGGGGATAATGCCACCGAAGAAAATACGCAGCAAGACCCTGACCGGGGGAAGAACGACTATGGCGTATACCCGGGAGACACAGCCTATAATTTTCAACTTATCGACCTTGAAGGGAATTATGTGAATCTGTCGGATTACCGGGGCAAAGTCGTTGTGCTGAACTTCTGGCAAACCGCTTGCAGTTGGTGTGAGGAGGAACTGCCCCTTTTGGATGAATTGTACAAGACTTACAAGGACGGAGATGTTATGGTTCTTGCAATAAATATTGGAGAAACCAAAGAGAAGATTGCACAGGTGGTTGTGGATAAAGGGTTTACCTTCCCTGTGCTTTTGGACCGGGAGGCGGAAATTGCCAAGAAATATTTAATCTCCAGTACCCCCACCAATTATATAATTACCCGCCAGGGGATTATAAGCGATATGCATATTGGATATTTGGAATACAATCAGATGGAGCAGTATGTGGAAGCAGCGTTTAGGGAATGACAGCAAAAACCGATGAACAGGTGGAATTTATCATGGATGGTTTTATTAAAGAAGGGGAAAGGATAGACGACCTCAATATAGACGGTCTTAAAATAATACAAAACCCCGGCAAGTTCTGTTTTGGTTTAGACGCGGTCATGCTGGCCAGCTTTGCCACAGTGAAAAAGGAAGACTTTGTCGTTGATTTCGGTACCGGGACAGGCATCATTCCGATAATCCTATGCGGGAAAACCCAGGCATCAAAGATAATCGGAATAGAGGTACAAAAAGATATGGTGGATATGGCTAAAAGGAGCGTCAGGATGAACAACCTGGAGGGACGGGTGAGTATTCTGGAAGGCGACATAAAAAAAGCCGCGTCAATTATACCGGAGGGCATAGCAGACCTGGTGGTTTCCAATCCGCCCTATATAAATGATGGTCATGGCCTCAAAAATCCGGATAACAGCAAGGCAATAGCCAGGCATGAGATATTGTGCACCCTGGAGGATGTTGTAAAATCGGCGGGAAAGGTACTGCGAAACGGGGGCAAGTTGGCCATGATACACAGGAGCAGCCGTATGGTGGATGTATTAACATGTATGAGGGATATGGGAATAGAGCCCAAGAGGATAAGAATGATCCATTCTGATGCTGACAGGGAATCCAACCTTTTTTTAGTGGAAGGCATGAAGGAGAGCGGGAGGTTTCTCAAGGTATTAAAACCCCTGGTTATATACAGTGGCGGGGATTACACCCAGGAGATACACAGTATATATTACAAAGGAGAAAGGATGTAAGGTTTATGAAGGGGGAAGGGATACTGTATATATGTCCTACGCCGATAGGGAATTTGGAGGATATCACCTTAAGAACGCTGCGGGTGTTGGGGGAAGCGGACCTGATTGCGGCGGAGGATACAAGGAGAACCATAAAACTGCTCAACCATTACGATATTAGGACCCCCCTGACCAGCTATCATGAGCATAACAAAAGAAAAAAAGAGGATTACCTGTTAAAGCTGTTGGAAGAAGGAAAAAAGATTGCGCTGGTGTCGGATGCCGGCACCCCCGGAATTTCTGATCCGGGATTCGAGCTTATAAAGGCCTGTATTGAGGCGGGGGGAGAGGTGGTATCTCTCCCGGGGGCAACGGCAATAATAACCGCGTTGGTTGCATCAGGGCTTGCTGCCGATCGGTTTTTCTTTCAGGGATTCCTGCCAAAAAACCCGGGGCAAAGGAAAAGAAGCCTTGAGGAGCTTGAGGATCAGCCGGGTACCATAGTTTTATACGTACCCCCCCATGGTCTGGCAAATATCCTGAAGGACTGTATGAAAATACTGGGAAATAGAAAGGCAGTATTAGCCAGGGAACTCACCAAAAAATACGAGGAATTTATAAGGGGCAATTTGGAGGAGCTTGTCAATTGGGCCATTAACAATGAGGTTAGAGGTGAGTATGTGCTTATGCTGCAGGGGGCAGCCGGTTCCAGGAAGGAAAGGGATAAGCCCTGGCAGCAGATGAGCATAAGGGAGCATTTGTTATGGAACATGGAAAAGGGGCTTATGAAAAAAGAGGCCATAGCATTAACTGCGCAGGAAAGGAACATACCGAAAAAGTTAGTGTATGCGGAAAGCATTGAAAAAAAATAGCCGCATGGCGGCTATTTTTTATACGATTGCTATTTTGAATTCTTAAGTTCAAGTGCACAATCCGGGCAGATATTCTTTCCCTTGTAGTTAACTACATTCCTTGCGTTGCCGCAGAAAATGCAGGCCGGCTCATATTTCTTCAGAATTATATGCTCCCCGTCCACATATATTTCCAAAGCATCCTTTTCGGCTATATTAAGAGTTCTTCTGAGCTCTATAGGTATAACCACCCTGCCAAGTTCATCCACTTTCCTCACAATGCCTGTCGATTTCATCATTTTCGCCCCTTTCATAATCCGGATATATTTCGACATTATTTTTAATTAAAGCATACCAGAACTACCAATTAAAGTCAATGCATAATTATATAAAACTGTTATTTTTATATAATTATGCATTTCTGTCTCATATATACCGAGGGCAAAGGCGTACTGCACGGGCAACAATCCTTTTATTATTGCTGTAGGTGTCAGCCCGGGGGTATAATATACACAAGGAGCTACAAAGTCTATCGGAGGGGGATTAAAATGGAAAGATATACAAGACAATTGCTGGTTAAAGGTATTGGAACAGCCGGCCAGACACGTCTGCAACAGTCCAGGGTTTTGCTGGTGGGCTGCGGCGGTCTCGGGACAAATATTGCGAATATACTGGTAAGGGCGGGGGTAGGGTTTATAAGGATTATCGACAAGGACATTGTGGAGATCAGCAATCTTCAAAGACAGAGTCTTTACAATGAGGAGGATGTCAGGGAAAGCCTGCCAAAGGCAGTAGCTGCATACAGGACGCTAAAGTCTGTTAATTCCGGTATTGAGGTTGATGTGGTGGCGGAGGAATTGAACGCCGGAAATATAGATAAGTATATTGATAATATAGATATTGTAATGGATGGAACCGACAATTTTGAAACCAGGTTTCTGTTGAACCAGATTTGTGTAAAAAACAAAATACCCTGGATTCATGGGGGAGTGGTAGCAACCAGCGGTGTTGTAAAGAGTTTCCTTCCCGGTGAAGGCCCCTGTCTTGAGTGCATATATCCACAACTCCCGGATTCTAAAAGGCTGCCTACTACAAAAACGGCGGGTATATTAGGTACTCTGACATCGATGATTGGGGCGGTACAGTCCAATGAGGCGCTCAAGTACCTGACGGGGAATCAAAACAGAATAATGAAGGGAATGCTGTACATAGATCTTTGGAACAATACCTATGAAGAGATAAAAATAACCAAACGGACCGATTGCGAATGTTGCGGAAAGGGCAATTACTCAAGGCTTCAAAATCCGTAAAGCTGCCGTACGCAAGTCATTGTCCGTTGATTTGGGGGAGGGGATAATTTGTTGAAGGCGCAAAGGCTTAAAAAAGGTGAGCAGATAGGGCTTGTATGCCCGGCAGGCCGGGTTAGGGAAGAACAGCTATACCAAAGCATTTCCGGCCTTGAAACCATGGGACTTAGGGTTAAGCTTGGGAGTCATGTAACCGACAAGCGGGGCTATCTCGCCGGCAGTGACAAAAGCAGAGCGGAGGATATTAACAGAATGTTTGGAGACCCGGATATAAGGGGAATTTTTTGTGTCAGGGGAGGTTTTGGTGCCACAAGGATTTTGGATATGCTGGACTTTAAAGTCATTGCTGGCAATCCGAAGGTATTTGTCGGTTATAGTGATATCACCGCGCTGCATTTAGCTCTGGAGCAAAAAGCAGGGCTTATCAGCTTTCACGGGCCCATGGCGGCTGAAATGACGGAAGCATTTCCCAGGTACAACCGCAGCTATCTTGATAAGGCTCTTTTTTGTGCCGGGCCTATGGGAGAGGTGCTAAATCCTGATGGGACAGAACCTCCGGTTACCATGTTCCCCGGAAGGGCAGAGGGACCCATTAGGGGAGGAAATTTATCCCTCATATGTGCTACAATGGGTACCCGCTATGAAATAGATACAAGGGGCTGTATATTTTTCCTTGAGGAGACAGGTGAACCGCCCTATAAGATTGACAGGATGCTTACCCACCTTTGGTTGGCGGGAAAATTTGAAGATGCTAGCGCTCTTGTGTTTGGACAATGGACCGACTGTACCGATAAAAAATATCCCGACCGTAATGTCAACCATCTGTTAACCGAAATAGCAGCCCGTGAAAAGAAACCATGCCTTTCGAATTTAATGATAGGCCACGATAAATATAACATTACAATTCCGTTAAACTGCATGGGTCTGGTGGAGGGGGGCAAACTGTATATAACCGAAGGCGGCGTCCTGTAGGGTAATTCATCGGATGAACCCCGCCGGTTAATAAATAAGAATTACTTTGTGTAATATCAATAATACCTTTTGGCCCAGTCACATATAATTTATAAGACGGATGCCGATAAACGGCAGCAGGAAAGGAAGAAACCTTATGATGAACAAAGTGTGGCTGGCCTTAATAGTTTCCGGCGTTATCATAGCGGCTTTTGGCGGCAGAATGGGCGAGGTCTCAACTGGCATAATGGGCAGTGCTTCGTCTGCTGTGGAATTGTTCATAGGCCTTATAGGGGTAATGGCTCTGTGGACCGGAGTGATGCGGGTAGCGGAAAAATCAGGGCTTGTTTGTGCCTTATCCAATGCCATAAGACCGGTATTGAAACTGGTATTCCCCGATATACCCGAAAAACATCCTGCTATGGGAGCTGTGGTTATGAACATGGCCGCCAATATGTTTGGTCTTGGGAATGCAGCTACGCCTTTGGGTATAAATGCCATGAAGGAGCTTCAAAAACTAAACCCGCGTCCTACCAAGGCCACAAACGCAATGTGCACATTTCTTGTGCTTAACACGTCCTCGGTACAGCTAATTCCTGCCACCGTTATTGGCCTTCGGGCTGCCACAGGCTCTGCAAATCCAACAGAGATAGTGGGAACGGCTCTTATAGCAACAACCATATCAACCTTTACAGGTATATTATCCGTGAAAATATTGCAGAGGCTGTATTAGTGCAATGAATATGCAAAGTATTGTTGGAGCAATGTCTGCCCTTGCCGTTCCCCTTTTAGTTGCGTTGGTACTTACCTACGGTTATGTCAAAGGTGTTAAGATATATGAGGTGTTCATTGAGGGTGCTGCCGAAGGGATAAAGACTTCGATAAAAATACTACCCTATCTGGTAGCTATACTTATGGCGATAGGAATATTTCGGAGTTCCGGAGCGATGGATCTCCTGGTTTTTTTGTTTAGCATTCCGGCAAAGCTTATCGGTATCCCCTCCGAAGTAATGCCCCTTGTTTTTATACGTCCCCTTTCGGGCAGCGGTGCCCTGGGAGTCCTCTATGAGATACTTTCCACCTATGGTCCCGACTCCTTTGCCGGCAGGGCCGCCAGTACTATGATGGGTTCTACCGAGACTATATTCTATACAATGGCCGTATACTTTGGAGCAGTTGGTATAAAGGATACCCGTCACGTTCTTGCCTCAGCTCTGCTGGCCGATCTGGCCGGCGTAATAGCGTCGGTAACCATTTGCAGCCTGATTTTCAGATAACCATTGACAAAAGGGAAAATCTTCTGTATATTCTATGGAAAGGGATGTTCCGGATATCCTGAGAAAAGAAAAGGCTATGAAGGGAAGAGTAAGGATATAACCGATGCTGCAGAGAACCGGCAATGGTGGGAACCGGTGCAAAAGTGTATCCCCAAGATGGCCCCTGAGCCTTGTTGCTGAAGGGTTAAGTAGGCGGCAACGGCAGCCCCCGTTAAAAGGGCAGGCAATCATCTGGTTGCCGGGAGAGGCTGTCGGTAAAACGACAGCAAAATAGGGTGGTAACGCGACCATTAATCGCCCCTGTCGGAGACGGTGGGGGCGTTTTGTTGTTGCAGCTTAAGTTTGGTTCTGCCAAATACCGGGGATATACTTGCGGTACTATTGTGCATAATAATTCCGTGGGATGCTTTTACAACAGGATACGACAGGGAGCGGTGTGTTTCCCATACCTTAAAGAAGGAGGAGAGAAAATGGAGAAAAAAACCTATTATATCACTACGCCCATCTATTACCCCAGTGACAAACTGCATATAGGCCATTCCTATACAACGGTGGCTGCCGATGCTATGGCCAGATTTAAAAGGCTTACCGGATACGACACGTTCTTTCTTACCGGTACCGATGAGCACGGGCAGAAGATTCAGAGAGTGGCAGAAGCCAGCGGGGTTTCACCGCAGGAGTATGTGGATAAGATAGTGGAAGGCATCGTCAATCTGTGGAAGGTACTCAACATTTCCAATGACGACTTTATAAGAACAACAGAGCCTCGCCACATAAAAGCCGTTCAGAAGATATTCAGAAGACTGTACGACAAGGGCGACGTATACAAGAGCTACTATGAAGGATGGTACTGTACTCCCTGTGAGGCTTTCTGGACGGAACACCAGCTTGCGGACGGCAAGTGTCCGGACTGTGGCAGGGAAGTGGAACTTACCAGGGAGGAAGCGTATTTTTTCCGCCTTTCGGCATATCAGGATAAGCTTATAAAATTCATAGAAGAACGGGATTTTATTCAACCTGAATCAAGGAAGAATGAAATGATTAACAATTTTCTAAAGCCCGGTCTGGAGGATTTATGCGTTTCCAGGACTTCCTTCGACTGGGGAATACCGGTGGACTTTGATGAGGGTCATGTGGTGTATGTTTGGGTGGATGCTCTGTCCAACTATATCACCGCCCTGGGATACCTATCGGAGGACCAAAGGGAGTTTGACAGGTACTGGCCTGCGGATGTACACCTGGTGGGTAAGGAAATAGTCCGGTTCCACACCATAATATGGCCTGCAATGCTTATGGCTTTGGGCGAGGAACTTCCCAAAAAGGTATTTGGCCATGGCTGGCTTATACTTGAAGGGGGCAAAATGTCCAAATCCAAAGGCAATGTGATTGACCCGGTTGTATTGGTGGACAGGTACGGGGTGGACGCCATAAGGTATTTTCTGCTGAGGGAGGTACCCTTCGGAGCAGATGGAGTATTTTCCAACGAGGCTTTGGAGGGCAGGATAAATGCAGACCTGGCCAATGACTTGGGCAACCTGTTACACAGGACGGTTACCATGGTGGAGAAGTATTTTGGCGGTATTATACCAAAGCCTGCCGATGAAGAGGACCCGGATTCCGAGCTTAAGAGCCTGGCTGTTTCAATACCAGCAAAGGTTGAAGAATATATGGATAATCTGCAGTTTAGCAATGCCCTGGCAGAAGTTTGGAAACTGATAGGCAGGGCAAATAAGTATATTGACCAGACCATGCCATGGATTCTGGCAAGGGATGAGGGCAAAAAGGACAGACTGGCCACCGTGATATATAACCTTGCGGATTGTATAAGGATAATTTCTGTTCTTATAAGCCCCTTCATGCCAAATACCCCGGCTTTGATATGGACCCAGCTGGGGATGGATCACGGACAGGGAACCGGATGGGAAGATACTAAACATTTTGGAAAGCTGCCCTCCGGAATTAAGGTAAGGAAGGGAGAAATAATTTTCCCGAGAATAGAGAAAGACGGCCCGCAGGAGGCCCAAAACAAAATTGAACAGGAGGAGAATAAATTGGAAGAAAATCTAATATCTATTGACGATTTTGCAAAGGTAGACCTTATGGTTGCCAGAGTATTGGAATGTGAAAAGGTGGAAAAATCGAATAAGCTTCTTAAGCTTAAGCTTGATATGGGGGGAGAGACAAGACAGGTAGTATCCGGGATTTCCAACTTTTATAGTCCCGAGGAACTGGTGGGGAAACAGGTTGTAGTTGTTGCCAACTTAAAGCCGGCCAAGTTGATGGGGATAGAATCCCAGGGAATGATTCTTGCGGCGTCCACTCCGGGCGACGAGGAACTGGCTGTGGTAACCCTGGAGAAGGAAATACCGAACGGTTCAAAAATAACCTAGGGGGTGGAGCTTGTGCTTATTGATACCCACGCCCATCTGGACGATAAAAAATTCGATGGCGACAGGGAACAGATAATAAACAAATGCGTGGAGGAAGGTGTGATTTGCATAATCAATGCCGGTTCCAATCTTTCTTCCAGTATAAAATCAATTGCCCTGGCCGAAGAGCACTCCATTATTTTTGCAGCGGTGGGGATACATCCCCATGATGCAAAAACGGCTGACAATTATACCGTTAAACTGTTGAGGTCCCTTGCGGGCAGGAAAAAGGTTGTGGCTATAGGGGAAATAGGACTGGACTATCATTATGATTTTTCACCCAGGGAGCGTCAGAAACAGGTTTTCAGGGAGCAGATATGTCTTGCGAAAAAATTAAGGCTTCCGGTGATTATACATGACAGGGAATCCCGCGGTGATATGCTTCAAATACTAAAGGAAGAAAAAGCCTGGGAAGTAGGCGGGGTAATGCATTGCTTTTCAGGCAGCAGGGAAACGGCAAAGAAATGTATGGATATGAATTTCTTTATATCCTTTGCAGGGCCGGTAACCTTTGACAATGCAAGAAAGACCAGGGAGGTTGCAGCCTATGTTCCCGTGGACAGGCTGCTTATTGAGACTGACTGCCCATACCTTGCCCCCGTCCCCCACAGGGGTAAAAGGAACTACCCGGGCAACGTCAGGCATATAGCAGACGAAATAAGCAGGATTAAGAAGCTAAAGGGTGACAGCCTGCTTGAATTTGTCCTTGATAATACCAGAAGGCTGTTTAATATTGATGTCTAAATGTGCTATAATATCCTTTAGTTGTCCGGCAAACAAATATATCGTTGTTTGTATATCACAGGAGGGAAGTAAACAACTGTATTTACAGCCACTTCCCGGATGGAGGAATGAATAGTGTATACCTACGAATTGAAGGAGAACCTATACATAAATTTAACCAATAAATGTACCAATAAATGCAGTTTCTGTATAAAGGATATCAGCGACGGTATAGGTGGTAATACCCTATGGTTGGAAAAAGAGCCGGAAACCCAGGAGATAATAGAAGCAGTGGGTAACCCCGAAGGATATAAAGAAATAGTGTTTTGCGGCTTTGGAGAGCCCCTCATGAGGCTTGAGCAGGTTTTGGAGATAAGCAGATATATTAAAAAGAACTACAGGGTGAAAATCCGTTTAAATACAAATGGTCAGGCAAACCTGATGTATGGTAAGGATATTATTCCTCTGCTGGAGGGACTTATCGATTCGGTGTCGGTGAGTCTTAACGCTAAGAATGCTGAGGATTATCAGAAACTGTGCGATTCGGAGTATGGAGAGGAAGCCTATTATGCGGTTTTGGACTTTATAAAGGAATGTAAAGAATATATTCCCGAAGTGATAATTACAGTGGTTGATATTATGTCCCCGGAAGAAATCCGGCAATGTTCGGCTATTGCTGAGGAATTGGGTGTGCAGTTCAGGGTAAGGCACCTTATTAAATAATATATTCCAGTAACTACCTCCCGCTTCAAACATATAATGATAGTGAAATAAAGGTGATTGGGGGGAATTGTTAATTGGATAATATGTGGAAGCACATGGCTGGTTCGCCTTATTCCGCTATGAATAACGGAGGTATGAATGGGCCTATGCCGGGAGACATACCCGGATATGGTCAATGGCCAGATTTTGGTGGAGGACCCGGTTATGGGCCTGATTTTGGTGCCGGACCCGGCTTCGGACCTGGACCTGGACCCGGCTTCGGACCTGGACCTGGACCTGGCTTTGGACCTGGCCCTGGCCCGGGGTATGGACCCTGTCCATGGGATGGATATGGACCCTGGACACCGCCTGGTCCGGAGATGGATTGCTGTGCCGTACTGCGTTGTATACACCAGTGTATGCAACATTACATGAATCATATGCCGCATAAAGGGCCGATGGAGGATTACGGCATGGGTTATGGACCGGCAGCCGGCTATGAGCCCGGGCCGGGTATGCCTTCAGTACCAACCATGGATGATATCAAAGAATAGAAACAGCATACAAAAATCCCGGACGCAAGTCCGGGGTTCCCTATTTTACAGGATTGTATTCACCGGGGAAATTGTATAACTTAGAGTATAATTTTAGTTGGCAAGAATAAGAAAAAAACAGGAAGAAGGCAAAAGCCCTCTTCCCTACATGCAAGTTAACCTGTAAAATTTATTTAGCACAAACAAACAACAGGAGGCTTGCATGA
>Ga0334898_1001762_pt1 | contig 22536 bp, 18 predicted proteins | sample GraSluR3_MG_10_FD_207228 | JGI IMG/M metagenome (GOLD analysis project Ga0334898, IMG submission 207228) | Sludge microbial communities from methane-producing bioreactor in Wageningen University, Netherlands - Granular Sludge_3_08-R3 | ecosystem: Engineered > Bioreactor > Anaerobic >... | reverse complement strand
GGTTACGAGTTTGTGAACTGGACTGAAGATGGAACAGAGATATCAACTAATCCTGCATACAGCTTCACTGCAACAGCGGAGAGGAATTTAGTGGCAAACTTTGCGATTCAATCCTACGCCATTACTGCCGTTGCAAATCCAGTTGAAGGCGGTACCATAACTGGTGCAGGAAACTACAACCACGGCTCTGCGGTCAATCTGGTTGCCAGCCCGAATGAGGGTTACGAGTTTGTGAACTGGACTGAAGATGGAACAGAGATATCAACTAATCCTGCATACAGCTTCACTGCAACAGCGGAGAGGAATTTAGTGGCAAACTTTGCGATTCAATCCTACGCCATTACTGCCGTTGCAAATCCAGTTGAAGGCGGTACCATAACTGGTGCAGGAAACTACAACCACGGCTCTGCGGTCAATCTGGTTGCCAGCCCGAATGAGGGTTACGAGTTTGTGAACTGGACTGAGGGGGGCAGCCTTGTGTCAACAGATCTAAACTATAACTTTACTGTTACTGCTGAAAGAAATATGATCGCGAATTTCACAATTATTAACTCAATCGACTTTGCTGATTATGATAAGTATAAATTTAATATTTATCCAAACCCTGCTAGAGAGGTTTTAAATATTAAGTTTATTGAAAATGATAATATTAACAATAAAAGTATCAGAATATATATGTTTAATTCAATTGGAAAATTTGTAAGCATTAAATACAATCACTCTTCCAATGGAATTTTTATTATTCCTATTACAAAAATTCCTGTTGGGCTTTATCTTATTGACATTCATATTAATAATAAATCGGTTGGAAAAGGTAGAGTATTAATCATAGAATAACTTCAATTTTTTTTCGAAGTTATCATTTGCCAATAAGTGTTGTAAAAAAATAAATATCTCTATTTTAATGAGTTTGTAATGTGTTTTGATTCTTTTTATTTTTTTTAATTACAAAAAAAGGGCTACCATAAAAATGATAGCCCTTTATTACTAAACCAAAACTAAACCTAAAACCTAAACTTATACTGATTGCAGATTACACACCTCTGCTTTCAAAACTGATTTATTTGCCATGTTGTCGGCGATAGGACATCTCATTTCTATCTCGTGAAGGAATGAGTTCTTCTCTTCATCAGACATATCGGCATCAATTTTCACCATTGAACGAATTTCGGTGAATCCAGAACGCCCTTCCTGAGTTTTACCCATAAGGAAATCCTTATCAATATCACCTTCAACCTCAACCTGAATGCCTCGTAAATCAATTTTACGCTGCATAGCAATAATTCGTCCAATTGCGCAAATACATGCTGGAAGTGACGACAAGAATATTTCAAGTGGGTTTGGTCCCTCATCGGTCCCTCCGGCCATTTTTGGCTGATCGATTACAAATGGATGTGAGCATCCAATCTCGGTGCGGAAACCGCTACCCATCTTCGCATTAATTTTTACTGTTGATATTGCCATAGTGCTAAATTTTATTTTGTTATTTAATTCACATACTATAACGCAAAACTAATCATTTTGTTTTTATTGTATCAAATTATTAATCTAACTGGATATTTGTATAGGTATTGCATTCCAGCATATTACAAACCTCAAACGTTTGCTAAAACATGTTGTATAACTTAAAAAAGAATCAGGTTTGAATTGTTATGTGCAAAAAAACTAGGTGTTTACAGTTTATCCCTTAGAGGTGTAGCCTTTTACAAGATATTTAACGTATTGACAAGTAACTCATTTTTTGTAATTTGGGGTTAAATTAACCTAATATTAGAGAAGTAAACCCTAATGAAACCAATTGGTTATGGAAAAAATCAGCATTAAACTTGAGAATTTGGGAAAAATATTTCCCGATGGCTGGAGTCAAGAACAAATTGCCAAAGGCAAAACAACATTTTTAAAGCGACTTTCGGAACTAGCGCACAAGCATTACAGCGGCAAAATACAGATAGTTCCAAAAGTTCCTGTTCCTGGATTTAACTGGTTTAACGTTTGGTATACTCCAGGCGTGTCTAAGGTATCAACAAATATTCGCGACAATAACGATACTTCATTTGAACTATCGAATAGAGGTAATCTTGTGGCTGTTGTTAGCGATTCAACCCGTGTATTAGGCGATGGCGATTGCACCCCTCCGGGTGGACTTGGAGTAATGGAAGGCAAGGCCTTTTTAATGAAATACCTAGGAGGTGTTGATGCAGTTGCCCTTTGTATCGATAGCAAGGGTGCCGATGGTAAGAACGATCCGCAAAAAATTATCGATTTTGTTAAGATGTGCCAGCATAGCTTTGGTGCTATTAACCTCGAAGATATTTCGCAACCAAATTGCTTTAAAGTGCTGGATGTACTCCGAGAAGAATGCGATATACCAGTTTGGCACGACGATGCACAAGGTACTGCCTGTGTAACACTTGCTGGTTTAATAAATTCGCTTAAGCTGGCAGGGAAAAAATTGTCGGAGGCAAAAATAGTTTTCTTTGGAGCTGGAGCATCAAATACCACTATTGCACGCCTTATAATTACCGATGGAGGCGACCCTGAAAATATGATTATGTTCGATAGCAAAGGTTCTCTTCATACAGATAGAGACGATATTAAAAACGATAAGCGATTCTATAGAAAATGGGAGCTTTGCGCTACAACAAACCCAAATAAGGTGCAAACCATGGAGGAGGCTATGCAAAATGCCGATGTGCTTATTTCACTCTCAACGCCGGGACCAGACACCATCAAAAAAGAATGGGTAAGCAAAATGGCTAGTAAGTCAATCGTATTTGTTTGTGCTAATCCTGTTCCCGAAATATACCCTTACGCCGCAAAAGAGGCAGGTGCATACATTGTGGCAACGGGTAGAGGCGATTTCCCAAATCAGGTTAATAACTCGTTAGGTTTCCCAGGAATACTAAAGGGTGCCCTTATGGTACGGGCTCAAAAAATTACCGATACTATGGCCATTGCTGCTGCGCACTCGCTTGCAAATTATGCAGAAAAACGAGGGATTGATCCTGAAAACATCACACCAACCATGGACGAAGCTGATGTTTTTCCGGTAGAAGCTGCCGACGTGGCCATGCAAGCTATTAAAGATGGTGTTGCTCGCAGAAAAGTAACTTGGGAAGAGGCCTATGAGCTAGCAAAAAAGGAAATTGAATATTCTCGTTCGCTTACCCATTCGCTGTGCAAAGAGGGTTTCATTAACGATCCACCTCAGAAAATGCTGCAAGATGCGCTCAATTTCACCATAAAGCAAATTGAAGGATAAACCCCAAAGGCTACGCTAACCTATCTGCGTGGCCTTTTTCTTTCTTTTCAGGTTCGGTTACTATGTAGTCGTTATAAATATTTGCCATCGATCTGAAAATATTTTCTCGGGCGCTTCTATTAATCTTCACAGCGCTGCTCAACAGTTCCCTTACCTGTTCTCTACTAGTTTTATCTTCATGCGGACAAAGCGAAACCTCGTTGGGAAACTGCAGGTTATCGGCATATTTTGCCAACTCTTTATCGGTTACAAGTATTAATGGGCGTATGGCGAGCAATTCGCCTTCGAACATACTCAGCTTGGGCGGTATTGAGCTTATTGATGAATGGTGAATCATGTTAAGTAACAAAGTTTCTACAGCATCATCTAAATGATGACCAAATGCCAGCTTATTACATTTTCGCTCTTTTGCAATAGAGAAAAGCTCTTTCCTGCGTTTCCAACTACAGATAAAACAAGCAGGCTGTCGGCCACTAGGGTTGTAGTCAACTACTATTTGCTTAAAGTGTAACGGTATGTTATTTTGCTCACAATAACTTACCATGAAGTCCTCGTCGGCTTTATAGGGCATATCGGCAGCTTGCACGTGACAGGCTTCTATTTCAAACTTTTCGGGTAAACTTCGCCTAAGGCTAACGAGTATATCGAGCAAAGCAAAGCTATCCTTACCGCCCGAAATTCCAACCATAACCCTATCGGCATTCTCGATAAGGTTATAGCTATAAATGGCCGATTTTACCTTAGCCTCTAGCTTTTTAGCTATGTATGCGCTCCTTTTTTTGGGCATTGATTATTTTGCACCCTTTGATACCATAATTTTTAGCAAAAGCTCATCGGTCTGGGTCATTCCCTCAGATCCAACCATTGCGAGATTCCTTATTGTTTTTTCAATATCATCATCAATTATTCCATCATTAGATGATATTACAACGCCTTGCATGGCAAGTAATGCAGATTGAATTGCAGAGCTAACCCCCGAACTAACCTTGAGGGCGCAGCCCTCTTTGGCTCCATCGCAAACCATTCCGGTTACATTACCAACCATATTTTTAATGGTGAAAATAGCCTCGTTAAGCCTCCCTCCCATTAAGTAGCTAACACCACAACCTGCTCCGGCTGCTGCAACAACGCATCCGCACAATGCCGATAAACGACCTAAATGATGCTTAATATGGATGGCAACCAAATGGGATAAAGCTAAAGCACGAGCCAACTCTTCGTTACTTGACTTAAAACGAATAGCAGCAGAATAAACGGGAAGTGTTGCTGTTAACCCTTGATTTCCGCTACCCGAGTTGCTCATTACCGGAAGCGTACACCCAGCCATACGGGCATCGCAGGCGGCGGCTGTTAGATACATGGCATTATTCATTAAATCATCTGCCAGTATGCCTTTATCAATATAACCTTTTAGCACGCGGCCAACTCTTAAACCATAATCCTTGCTCAATCCCTCATTGGCAATTGTAGTGTTGTACTCAACCGTTTTAAGAATAAATTCAATGTCTTTAAAAGGTACATCAGTAATAAAATCGAAAATTGATTCAACGGTTAGTGAAACTGATTCCTTTTTTGAATCATTATCTGAATAGTCCTGCTTGACTGTTTTGCAGTCAATTAGCTTTCCGTTGAGTTCGACTTTTGAAATATTTGAGTGCCTATCGGTTATAATTGCTTTTGCCCAATTACCCTGAGAGTTACTGCATACTGCCTCGATATACAACTTTTCTGTTCCCTCTTTAACTTTAATCGATACTTTATTCTCGCTAACCAAGCTCTTTGCCCTATTAACATCATTATCATCTACCCCCGTTAACAATTCTAAGCAATCGGCTGATTTTCCAAAAATTGCTCCCAAAGCAGCAGCAATAGGCAAACCCGTCATACCCGTTCCAGGAATGCCAACTCCCATCCCATTCTTAAAAATATTTGGGCTTAAAAAAAGCTTAATGCTTGTAGGTATTTCGCCAAGTGTTTCGCGAGCCTTAGCTACTGCCAATGCAACTGCAATTGGTTCGGTACAGCCTAAAGCGGGAACTACCTCAGCTTTAAGAAGTTTTATGAAAGTGCTATTTTGATACATTGTTGATAGGGTTGAATTGAAAACCAACAAATGTATTAACTAATAGGCAGATAAAACATAAAAAAAACAGCCTTAATGGCTGTTTTTAAGCATATGCAGCTTTACTGTTCAAGTACTTTGGCCCCTAGGCCAGTTTTAATCTTCTTTTCCTTTGGTTTACCTGTAAGGGTAAGCGTTGCTCCAGAGCGTACATGCGCATCGATAAGCTCTTTCGCTGTTACCTTAGCAACTGCTCGCGACGATACAGTAACAAAGGCGCTATCGGCATTAAGCTCAAGAGCCGATAAATTTCCGGCGGTGGAAATGCGCGCTTCATACGATCCCAGATTTCCATTCAATCGGACTAAGCCTCCCTTATCGGCCGAAACATCAAGGGTTCGTAAATCAACGGTTGCATTAATCTCCCCATTGGTTGTTGCATTTGCCACAAGCTTGTCGCCCTTTATTGTATCCTGAAAGCTTAGCCGACCCGATGCGCTGGCATATATATCGCGTAGCTCGATATAGGTTACAAAAACATCAACATGAATGTCTGTATAAACACCTCTTTTAAGGGTTATCTCAAGGGTTTTACCAGTTACCTCGGTTATTACATCTTCTAAAGGTATTCCCTTTGCTTCTATACGTGCGCTTAACTCCTCGCCATGCGATAGAATGACATTAATCTGATTTGTAACCTTAAGCTTATCAAAAAAAGGTAACTCTCTAACATTAGTGGGTTGTGCAATTGTAACTGTGGAAAGCCCAATAAAAAAGATTAGTTGAAAAAAATATTTGTTCATGGTGAATGTTATTAAATGTTGAAAATACAAGGCAAACATAACATTATTTTACCCTTTTTGAATGTGAAAAAACATTAAAGTTTAAACAAACAAACCTCATTACAAACAAGCAAAAAAACATTTGCAATATATTGAATAACCCAAACTTGAACATTTTTATTGTACTTGCGTTGTTTAACTATAAACTTAAAATATGCAAATAGTAAAGTTCATAGCAATAACGTTACTTGCTGTACAATTTGCTAGCTGTGCAGATGCACAAGAAAAAACAAATGGAATGAGTAAAAATGAGCTCAAGAAAGACCTAAGCGAAATAGAGTTTTATGTTACTCAACAAAAAGGAACCGAAAGACCATTTACAGGAAAGTATTGGAACTTTTTTGAGCGAGGAACATACCACTGTGTTGTTTGCGATGCTCCCCTTTTTGAGTCGGAAACTAAGTTCGAATCAAGTTGCGGTTGGCCTAGTTTTTTCAACTCGGAGTTTAAGGATAATATAATTGAGAAACTTGATACGAGTCACGGAATGGTTAGAACCGAGGTGCTGTGTAAAAACTGCAATGCCCATTTAGGGCATGTTTTCAACGATGGCCCAAAACCAACTGGGATAAGATATTGCATTAACTCAGCATCACTAAAATTTAAAAGTAGCAATGAGCGTTAGTAAAATGAAACCAAAAGTATATAGAATAGCAGCGTTCCCACTAAACCTAATACTGCTTCCGGGGGAGGAAATTCCATTGCGAATTTTTGAACCAAGGTACAAGCAGCTTATTGAGGAGTGTTTAGAATCGAAATTGCCTTTTGGTATTCCGTACATGAACAACGGTGAAATTGATGAGATTGGAAGCGAAGTAGAAGTTGTGAAGCTAGTAGGAAGAAATGAGAATGATGATATGGTAATCTTAATTAGAGGGAAATCTCTTTTTAAAACAATAGACTACTTTCCTGTTCTCCCTAGGAAACTTTACGGTGCCACAGTATCGGAATCGCTAAGCATTGATTTTACAACAACAAATCCCGAATTAGCTGTAAAAATTAAAACCCTGAGGCTCAACATTAGCAGTGAGTTTGGAACGCTTATAACTGGAGTTGGAATAAACATGCTAGATATAGCCCGAGCTATAATGCTAAAATCTGACGAGAAGTATAAGCTTCTCTCGCTCCAAAGCAATGAGGCCCGAGAACAATTTATGCTAAATCAACTTAAGTTTGTTGAGATAATCAGAAATCAGGAGCTAAGGCTGGAGAATAATTTTCAACTCAATTAGAATATTTATGCTTATCAGCGATTTGAAATTTTCTGTCTTCAATTTCTTGAATAAAATACCCTGATTTAAGCATAAGCTCATAGCCATCCCACATGTATTTGTTATCTCCAACGCCGCTTATAATACTATCGGGTATGGGTACAATAAAAAATCGCCAATTATTATCCCTATAGATACCTTTTGACACTTTCAGGGTACCCCAATTTGCAGTTAGGCTAAATGTTGGATAAACTACACCCTCACTAATTGAGACAAGTTTCTCCTGCGGATTAAATGTGAAATTTATATTATTGTATGGTATAACTAGCCGACTGTTATTAAAGAATTTCCTTTCAAGCTTTTCAACTAATTGCTTCTCTTTTTCTGCTCTACTTTTCACAGCATTAATAAGTGAATCAGCCTTATACTGTTTCACAAGAAATTCTATTTTAACTGTGTCGATATAGCTTGGGTTAAAATTTACTAGCTTACAACCAATCTGGGTTAAAGATAAACCCTGCTTTACTTGTTCTATCCAATCTGAAGAATACTTGTCAAAGATAAACCCATATGCAGGTCCAGTAAAGTAGGCAAATGAATTACTAAAACCTACCTTTTTAATTCCAGTGTCAATATGCTTAATTAGCTCATTCGTTTTTAAACAACTATCGATTGTAGCCAGTTTAAATCCTGTGTATTCAGCCAAACCTTCTAATCGTTCAAAAGCATCTTCATTATTATTTGGATATAAACTCTGTCTATGCAATCTAAAAAGTAAAGCATTAGTTAAATCTTGGCTTATGTCGGTGTTATTTACCAACGCATTCCTAAGGGCTATTAACTCCAGTTTAAGAAGTACTTCACCTTGCTATTCATCGAGATGCTGATTTGATGAAGTAATGAATTTAACTCCAAACTTTTTTTGCTCCCTATGCCAACTTTCATGAATTATCAACCTATTACGGTTATACTCTGATTCACTAGAAATGGCATTCATGCTAACCATCGCCCAGTTTTGACCAAGCCATTCAACAGTTGTATTGGCTATGCTAATTTCTTTGGGTAATTCTCCAACATAAACACCATAATTTCTCTTAAGCTGGTTTTCATTATCGGGCATATTTGCAATAACAGTTCTGGTTTCACTATCTACAATTAGAATTGGCCCATAAAGATTTACACCCCAAAGTTTCCCATCATCTATACTACACAGAGAATCAATATCCTCAAAAAAAACCAATGCTTTATCAAGGTTAACTTGCGTTGATTTTGGTGCACAGGATAATACTAAAATTGAGACAGTTACCGATATCAATAAACCCTTCATGATTTAAAATTTTTTGCTGCTATTGCAAGTACATTTAAATAATTATAGTTCGAGTGGACTATTTTGTTACTTATGCATTAAATATAATCGATGGCATAAACCCAACAATATTGGCTAAAACATGAACTAAAAAAGCGGGGAATATGCTACCAGTTTTTTCGCGATAATATGCAGCTAATAAACCAATAATTGATGTGTTAAATACTACAAAAGCAACAAACCAGAAGCTCATTCCTCCATAAATGAGCCTGGTATGCATAAGCCCAAAAAATATTCCTGATATCCAAACTGGAAGGCTAAGCCGCAAAAACTTCTTGGAATCAAGATGCTGAATTACACCCTGAAGCAAGCCACGCGTTAAAACCTCCTCGCATAAGCTTGACCAAATCCAAACTGTAAGTATTATTTCGAGCAGCGATTGTTGCTCGGGAAACCCCATGGTTGACCCACCTATGCTATCGATAGGGAAAACACTGTTAAGTATAACAATAAAGAGTATTGAACCAACTATAAAACTGGCTATAGCAATTCCTATTGTCAACAGAACAAGCCTTATATAGCCAAATTTGTGGGGTATATTAAAACCAAAATTCGTTAATTTTCCTCCGTTGATAAGCAGAATTGCTAAAACGGAGAATAGCAGCATAAAGAACTTAGAAATAACATTTCCGGTATAAAAATTTAGCTCAAAATGTTGCTTTAGAAACCCTGAAACTGGATTTGCAATTAGGTCAGAAAGTTCAATAACCAAAACGGTAGCTGCTAATGCTAAAATAATTGATAACAAGCTACTCTTCTTTGCTTTTTCAATAACATTTATCATAGTAATAGTGATTAAATAATTATATGCTTTTTAGCTTATTGAAACCTGGTATGTCTGAATTGTAAAAGAATTTCTGGTTATTAAGTATTTCCATTACTCTACTTTCAAAGTTTGGCTTTTCAGCTTCCTGCATTATCTTCATTAACGTTTGCTCACGCATAAAGCCTGCATGAAGCATACACGACATATAGGTGTTGTTACTCCAAACCGCTTGCTTTACCTTGCTCAAATCGGAATTTAGTAGAGCCACCAAATGCTCCTCACCATCAACAACTAAATTTAATTGTTGACTTTGCCAATGGCTTAGCGCCTTATCGCCAACTGGTGCAATTGAAACATCGGCTCCTTTTATTGTAATGTTCTGGTAGGCCTCAACAAAAACGGATACTCCTCGGGTTGCTGCTTTCTCAATTACTGCCCTTACCCTTTCAAGTGCAAGGGGAAAAGCATCAATTACTGCAATTTTTTTACACCCATCCATCATCTGTTCAAAGCGCTCAAAAACAAGAGGAACCGTATTTATAGTATAGCTTCGTTCCTCCTCCTCTTTCTGCCTAAGATTTTGCAATATTGATTTTGCATTTGAAGTTTTTTCGAGAACCTTCTTCTCATAAAGGCTAAAAAATTCTGAGGGATTTACCGCCTTGCATACTTTGCTCTTATTGTCCTCAACCATTACTGCCCCCTTACCTGCAAGCGATTCGATGGCTTTATATACGTTGGCTGTTGGCTTGTTTATTCCCTTTCCTATTCCGTATGCTGTAGCAGGTTTGTTAACCAGTAAGTAAAGGTAAACTTCTGTTTCAAGCTTGTTAAAGCCCAACTCGAATAGCAAATTGGAAACTTCTTTCATTTTTCATTTTTTTCAAAAATAAGTATTATTATAATATTTTGCTACTACTATAATAATGTTTTTTTAAAAAATATTTGAGTGTAATTTTGAAATTCTAATCAAACTTGAAGCGATGAACCTTAAAAATATACTGTTAGAAGTGGAGTATAGTATTGTATACGACGATAATGAGTTTTGCATAAGCAGAAAAAAGAGCAACATCATTAGCTCTGCTCTTATTACTCTTTTCTTATTCGTTTCGTATAGTCTTAACTACTATTCGTATTACAAACTAGGATATAATAAAGTGCTATACATAATCTTTCCAGTGCTTCTTTCAATTCTTCTCTACCTGGTATATATCGTTATACAGCTTATCAAATCGCGTAGAAACAAAGATACCTGGCACAGCTATTCTGATTTTAGTAGCATTTCTATTGAGAAGAAGAAGAGGAATAGGGTTACAGTATCAATGAAACGAATAAACAACAAGGAAATCAACTTTACTACCGAATACGATAGATACTTTTTACAGTTTATTGACTTGGTTAAGATGAAAGGGATTGAAGTTCTTCCAAAGTAAAGAAAATGCAAACAGGCTGAATAGGCTTTGCTAGTTTACATTTGCATTGATTAGGGAAAGAAACTCCCAATTATCCCAAGGCTTGGATTTATCCTGTGTATAATCCTGTAGCTCAACCTCTGTAAAAAGCTTTGGCGAATATGGGCTATAAGGAAAAATTTCAGGCCACTCTTCAACCCTATGCAATGCTCTAGCCATCATTCGGTTTACTTGGTATGGGAAACGTGAGCCAACCCAAGGGCTTGTATTTGTTAAAAAAACGAATGAAAATCCATCGCTACGCGATATGGCTAACGCCGAAGTTCCTGCAAATGAACCTGTTCTCCACCTCGATCCATCAACCGAAACCCAACGCCACCCAAGCGGATGCTTGCCTGGTTCGGCTTGTGCCAAGGTAGCTGCAGACTCGTTCGATATAATTCCGCCCTCTCGCTCAGGGTCAATTGCAACCAAAAATTTAATAAGGCTTACCGATGATATTACCCAACCGCCTGCTGCACCTAGGGTTCGAATATCATTACCACCACGGCTCTTCAAAACCATTTGGGGCTCACCATCAAAGGCTGGGATAGATTGAGCCTCGGGAACCTCGTAGTATCGAACCTCAAGCGGGTATCGGAGGCTATCGTAGTTATGAGCAATAAAGGCATCGTAAATGCCAATGGGATTAAAAATATTTTGCGTTACATATGCTTCGTATGACAATCCCGAAACTTTTTCGATAACACTTTCGAGAATTATGTAGCCTAGGTTGCTGTATGAACTTCGCGTGCCAGGTGTATAGTGTAACCGTTTGGCTAAGGCAAACTGAATAATATCATTTTTGCCTACAGGCAATTCAATTCCTTGCTGTCGTGCAATCGACTCATGCATAAACAGGTGATCGCCCCATCGAGATGTCCATCCTGCAGAATGGTTCAGAAGCTGTTTGACCGTAATCTCTTCTACCCTATTATCAATGTAACTGTATAACAACTTATCGTTTAGTACTCCATCCAGACCAAAAACTTTGCTATCCAACAACAGTCTTTCGCTTTCTACTAATTTCATTATAGCTGCAGCTGTAACTAGCTTTGAAACGCTAGCTACCCGTAATAAATGGTATGGCTGCATTAAATCGTTCTCTTCAACATTGGCATAGCCAAAACCTTTGGCATATACAAGTTTGCCATCCTTTGCAATGGCTACCGATGCACCTTTAACCCCCCAATACCGTATAAAATTCTTAACGGTTTGCTCAAATGATGAAAACTCTTCAAACTCGAATATATCGTTTGAGAGGTCAACAACTGGAACTTCAGTAACCTCATCCTCCGAATTTTCATTTTCGCCCCTTAATGAGTAACCAAATGTTAAATCGAAAAGGAAAAAGAATAGTAGAAATGAGAAAAATATTATCGTTTTCTTAATCATTGCAAATTGGGGTTGAGCAAATAAAACTCATCTACTTAAAATACAGTGCAAAGCTAATACGTTGAAACAGAAAAGTCAAACATTAGTTGCGATTAGTTATAAACATTTTGGAAAATTTATGCATTCGCCAGCAATTAAACACTAGTTTCCAGTAGGTTAAATTAATAACGCTGGCAATAAAAGTACAAATTTGCCCTAGGGGTTGTGCAGCAAGTCACAAAGTAGTGCTAGGCTAGAAGCTCTTTTATTTTTGCAACAAAATTTTGAATATCCTCTTCGGTTGTGTCCCATGAGGTCATCCACCTTACTTCGGAGCGTTCTTCGTCCCACATATAGAAAAAATATTCAGCCTGTAACTTTTCGATAATATGCTCAGGCACTATGGCAAACACTCCGTTAACCTGAACAGGCTGAGTAATCTTCACCTGCGGAACTTCCTCAAGCTCTTTGGCCAATAGCTTAGCCATGCTATTAGCATGCTTAGCCGTTTCCGACCACTGATTGTTTGATAAGTAGGCAGTAAATTGCGCCGAAATATACCGCATTTTTGAGGCTAATTGTAGACCCTGCTTACGCGTGTACATAAACTCGTCTGCTAACATTGGGTTGAAGAAAACAATGGCCTCGCCATACATCATCCCATTTTTGGTCCCTCCAAACGAAAGGATATCAACGCCAACGTCGGTCGTAAACTCTTTAAAGCTTTTATTTAGAGCAACTGCAGCATTGGCTATCCGAGCCCCATCCATATGCAAATACATGTTATGCTCGTGAGCAAAATCGGCAAGTGCTTTAATCTCAGATGGCGTGTACAGCGTACCTAACTCTGTTGGTTGTGAAATTGAAATTACCTTTGGTTGTGAATGATGCTGAAAACCAAAACCATGCATATGCTTTTTGGCTAAGCTAACGGTTAACTTCCCATCTGGAGTAGCAACCGATAGGAGTTTGCATCCGGTAAACCGCTCAGGAGCCCCACATTCATCCACATTGATATGTGCGGTTTCGGGACATATAACGGCGTGGTATGGTTGAGTAGCAGCTTTAATTCCAAGTACATTGGCTGCTGAGCCAATAAAAACGAAGAACACTTCAACATGGTTTCCAAAATGCTTTTTGAATATCGACACTGCTTCCTGGGTGTAGTAATCGTCGCCATATGCAATGGTATGCCCATTATTAACGCTACTCATTGCCTCAAGAATATTAGGATGAACGCCTGAATTATTATCGCTGGCAAAACCTCGCTTATTCTCAATCATAATGCTTAATTTTTATGCTGATGTTTGACTCAATAAAGAAGAAAAAGTTTACAAACTTCACTAATCACTACATTCTATTGGGAACGTCAATACCAAGCAACCACATCGAAATTCGAATTGCATTGGCAACCTCGCGCGATATTAGAAGCCGTGCTTGTCTTGCCTCTTCGTTTTGCTCCTTTATTATTGTAAAATCGTGATAAAACTGATTATACTCTTTTGCAAGATCGTAGGTGAAATTGGCTATTAGCGCTGGGCTTAGCATGTCGGCAGCCTGATTAACTAACGAAGGTAATGACGAAACCAGCTGTATTAAATGCTGCTCTTTTGCATTTAGCGCTACTGAACCTATTGAGTGTGGTACTGTAATACTAGCATCGCTTGCTTTACGCAAAACCGACTGAATACGCGCATGGGTATACTGTATAAAGGGACCTGTATTACCGTTAAAATCAATTGATTCCTGCGGATTGAAAGTCATATTCTTTTTCGGATCGACCTTAAGAATGAAATACTTAAGAGCACCCAATCCTATCATTCTTACTATTTCTGATGCTTCATCGGCATTTAGCTCGTTAAGCTTTCCTAGCTCTTGTGACATTTCACGAGCAGTGGCCACCATCTCATCAACCAAATCATCGGCATCAACAACTTTTCCTTCTCGCGATTTCATTTTACCCTCGGGTAGCTGAACCATGCCGTAAGATAAGTGGTAAAGATGATCGGCCCAGCTGTAACCCAACTTTTTCATTACCAGCTTTAGCACGTTAAAATGGTATTCCTGCTCATTACCCACCACGTAAATATGATCGTCGAGATGAAATTCATTAAAACGCTGCAAAGCGGTTCCAATATCTTGAGTAATGTACACCGAGGTTCCATCGGAACGAAGCAACAGCTTTTCGTCAAGGCCATCGCTTGTTAAATCAATCCACACTGACCCATCATCCTTTCTCACAAAGATTCCCTTTGCTAAACCCTCTTGTACAATACTTTTCCCTAACAAATAGGTTTCTGACTCGTGGTAAACCTTATCGAACTGAATACCCAATGCGTTATAGGTTTGGTCGAAACCGTCGTAAACCCATTGGTTCATTTCTTGCCAAAGAGCGTATACTTCTGGGTCCTTTGCCTCCCATTTCCGAAGCATTTCCTGAGCCTCAATAATAATTGGCGCTTTGGCTTTTGCCTCATCTTCGGCTAAGCCCTCAGCACGTAACTTTTCAACCTGCTGGCGATACTCCTTATCGAACCTAACATAGTAATCGCCTACCAAATGATCGCCCTTTTTGCCACTGCTCTGCGGTGTTTCACCACTACCAAACTTTTGCCAGGCTAGCATCGATTTACAGATATGAATTCCCCTATCGTTTACCAAGTTAACCTTAACAACCTTATGGCCATTTGCCTCGAGAATTCTCGATACTGAAAAACCAAGTAAGTTATTGCGAATATGACCAAGATGAAGCGGTTTGTTTGTATTTGGTGATGAAAACTCAACCATTTTAACTTTCCCAGTTGATTCGGGTTTTGCAATACCAAAATCGACTGTGCTAGCAATTGAATTGAGCGTATTGCACCAAAACTCATTGCTTAACGAAAGGTTAAGAAACCCCTTAACCACATTAAACGAGCTAATTGCAGGTAATGTATCAACTAGGCGTTCTCCTATTTCCTGTGCTGTTTCCTCGGGTTTCTTCTTTGATAGCTTAAGCAAAGGAAAAACAACTAGGGTAAAATCGCCTTCAAATTCTCGCTTAGTTTTCTGAATTTGAATGCTATCGAGGGTTGGCGTTGTGCCGTAAAGTTCGGCAATTACCGTCGATGTAGCGAGCTGTAAAGTATTCTCAATTTCCATTATACTTATATCTTAAAAACGGTGCAAAGATAAGAACTATGAGACAAAATTTGCGCATTGCGCAAAATAGAAACGGGCAGTCAGCTAGCAAATTTACCGACTACCCGCTTTGAATGCGATACTATTGTTTAAGCTTCAGCATTTCTGCCGTGGCAGTTTTTGTACTTCTTTCCACTACCGCAGGGACAAGGATCATTTCGTCCGACCTTTTTCTCAACTCTTACGGGTTCGCGACTACGCTCCTGCGTATTGGCTGCTGCCTGAAGAGCATCGGTTCGCGATGTTTCGTACTTACTCATATCGAGCCCCTTACGCTGGCTTGCTTCTTGCACCTGACTTGGGTCGCGAAGTGGAATATGCGCTTTCATTAGTATTGATATCACCTCGCGATTAATCTTATCGATCATATTTTTAAACAGTTCATACGCTTCAAACTTGTAAATAAGCAAAGGATCTTTCTGCTCGTAGGCAGCATTCTGCACGCTTTGCTTAAGCTCATCCATTTCGCGTAAGTGCTCCTTCCAATGATCGTCGATAATGTATAGGATAATAGTTTTAGCAAATGATCGGTTTAGCTCCTTAGCACCCGATTCGTATGCTTTTTTAAGATTGGTAACAATTTGGAAAACTTTTTGGCCATCGGAAATTGGCACAACTATATTCTCGTATACGGCCGACTGCTTTTCGAAAACCTCTTTAATTACAGGGTACGCTTGCTTTGCAATGATATTTGTTTTGTTCTCAAAATTGGTAAGAGCAGCCCTATAAACTTTCTCTGTTAAATCAGCTGGCGACAGCTGCATAAAATCCTTTTCGGTGAATGGAGCCTCAATGGAAAGGTTACGAATTAGCTCAAGGTTAAAATCTTCAAACTCTACATTTCCGTGGGTATCATTAATTATGGCCGTGCTAACATCATAAAGCATGTTTGCCACATCAACATCAATGCGCTCACCATAAAGGGCATTGCGACGACGAGTGTAGATTACCTCGCGTTGCGAGTTCATAACATCATCGTACTCCAGCAGCCGCTTACGAATTCCGAAGTTATTCTCTTCTACCTTTTTCTGTGCTCGCTCAATCGATTTGGAAATCATTGAGTGCTGAATTACCTCACCCTCTTTCAACCCAAGCCTATCCATTACCTTGGCAATCCTATCGGAGCCGAATAAACGCATCAGATCATCCTCAAGCGAAACGAAGAATTGCGATGTACCCGGGTCTCCCTGACGACCCGAACGACCACGTAGCTGTCTATCCACACGACGCGACTCATGCCTCTCGGTACCAATAATTGCCAAACCGCCTGCCTCTTTCACTGCAGCCGATAGCTTAATGTCGGTTCCCCTACCTGCCATGTTTGTGGCAATGGTAACGGCTTTCTCCCTACCCGCTTCAGCAACAATATCGGCCTCGCGTTGGTGGAGCTTTGCGTTAAGCACGTTATGCTTAATCCCCTTCATTTTGAGCATACGGCTAAGTAGCTCCGAAATTTCAACCGATGTTGTACCAACCAATACTGGCCGGTTGGCCTGAGTTAGATTAACAATCTCATCAATAACAGCAACGTACTTTTCGCGCTTGGTTTTGTAAACCAAATCTTCCATATCCTTTCGGACAATTGGTCGGTTGGTTGGTATAACCACCACATCGAGCTCGTATATTGACCAGAATTCGCCTGCTTCGGTTTCGGCAGTACCTGTCATACCCGCTAGCTTGTGATACATGCGGAAGTAGTTCTGCAACGTAACCGTTGCAAATGTTTGGGTTGCAGCCTCTACCTTAACCCTCTCCTTGGCTTCAATTGCTTGGTGAAGGCCATCGGAGTAGCGGCGTCCTTCGAGAATACGACCGGTTTGCTCGTCAACAATCTTCACCTTGTTATCCATCACCACGTACTCAACATCTTTCTCGAACATGGTGTATGCTTTAAGTAACTGATGCACAGTGTGCACCCTTTCGGACTTAATTGAGAAATCGCGTAATAGCTCCTCCTTTGCCTCAATCAGCTTTTGAGGAGGCAAGTTTTGCTTGTCTAAATCGGCAATTTCGCTACCAATATCGGGGAGAATAAAGAACTTTGAATCTTCGGCAGCGCTAGTAATTAGGTCGATACCTTTTTCTGTAAGCTCAACAGAATTTTGCTTTTCGTCAACTACAAAGAACAAATCATCAGTGACAATGTGCATGTTCTTGTTGTTCTCCTGCATGTAGAAGTTTTCGGTTTTAAGCAGTAACGCTTTAACCCCTTGCTCACTTAAATACTTAATTAATGGTTTATACTTTGGGTAACCCTTAAAGGCTCTAAGTAGAATTTTACCTCCCTCTTCGTTTTTGCCTTCCGATATTAGCTTTTTGGCATCGGCCAAAAGTTGAGTAACAAAGTTCCGCTGGGCATTCACTAGCTTCTCAACCTTGGGCTTGTACTCCTCAAACATCTGATCGTCGCCTTTAGGCACTGGTCCGGAAATAATAAGCGGAGTACGAGCATCATCAATTAGCACCGAGTCAACCTCATCGACAATTGCATAGTGGTGCTTACGCTGAACTAAATCGGCAGGCGCAATGGCCATATTATCGCGCAGATAGTCGAAACCAAACTCGTTGTTGGTACCAAACGTAATATCGGCCATGTATGCGTTACGCCTTGCTTCGCTATTGGGTTGATGCTTATCGATACAATCGACCGATAGACCGTGGAACTCGTATAGCGGACCCATCCACTCGGAGTCACGACGGGCAAGGTAATCGTTAACGGTAACAATATGCACGCCTAGGCCGGCAATAGCATTCAGAAACACGGGCAGCGTAGCCACAAGCGTTTTACCTTCACCCGTTGCCATCTCGGCAATTTTGCCCTGATGTAGAACAACACCACCAACAAGCTGCACATCATAGTGCACCATGTCCCAAACAATTTCATTTCCTCCTGCAATCCATCTGTTCTTGTAAACAGCCTTATCGCCTTCAATGGTTACGAAATCTTTTTTTGCACCTAAATTTCTATCAAACTCGTTTGCGGTAACCACAATGGTTTCGTTCTCCTTAAATCTGCGAGCAGTTTCTTTAACAATGGAAAAAGCCTCGGGCAAAATTTCATCAAGTGCTTGCTCAACCTTTTCGTCAATTTGCTTTTTAAGCTTATCAATATCATTTGAGAGCACTTCCTTCTCGTCGAAGCCAAGCTCTGTTGACTCCATTTTAACCTTCATCTCCTCTACCTTGGCCATTTCGGTGGCAATGGCACCTCTTACTTTTTGCTTTAGCTTGTCCGACTCGGCCCTAAGCTCGTCGTGCGATAAGGTTTCGAATTTTGGATATACTTCCTTTATTCTTTCAACGTATGGCGTTAGCTCTTTTAAATCGCGTTTTGCTTTGTCACCAAAGAATTTGGATAGAATTGTATCAATTGCACCCATGGGTTTATGCTATTTAGAATGTTTTTTACTATCGAACTCGCAAATTTAGCAGAATTTTAGGAGTTAATGAAAAATGAGCCAATAATATGGCTCAAAAAAACAAATGGCTTAGTGAGTGTTTCACAAGCCATCTGCAAGTTCACCATAATGGGCTTAATACTAATTCTCTAGGCTAGATACTGAAAACTTTTCCTCGCTTAAAGAAGAGCCAAGCTGGAAACTTTTCACTTTCATCTCCGAGTAGCGTTTGCTTTGCATATTTTCCATTCTCATTTCGTAAGCAAAATAACGACCGTTTTTCTGCCTTTGAAAATTATTAAGGGTCATCACCTTAAGTACTTTTCCCGATTTATTGAGCAGCTCACTTTTATGCGTTAGGTAGGTACTCTTTTCGGTGTAGGAAACTCTTTTTGCATAGCCTAGCTCCTTTTCAACTTCACTTGATGCTACGGTAGCCTCAACAACCCAGCAATCCTTACCATTCCACTTCTGTGATCCTAATAGTTTGTAGGTAAATTCGTTAAGGTTTGGACGGCTCATATCGGCATTGGAAAACTCTGAGCCCATAAAACTCTTTCCCTTTTCGGTGCTCACTATTCGTCTCGATTTTCGCAACGAGGGTAGGTAAACCCACATATCGTCGCTTTTTTCAGGATAATCATATACGAGTATCGAAGTACCCTTAACTTCGGGTGGAGCCATAAAGCGCATAAGGGTTTTGGTTACCTCGCCAAACTTACGGGTGGCAACAGCTACATCGCGAACCCTTACATTCCCGCGAGCATCGTAGATGTTGAGCGTAGTTAACATCTCCATGGATTCGAATTCAACCATTTCATTCGATTTGCTTGCAATCTCTTTAGGATTCTGTGCAATAACAGCGACGGAAATTGCAATTAGCAGAGTAAAGGATAAAAATAATTTTAATTTCATAGTATAGCGTTTTTCGAATTAATATCAGAGAAAATATACCTTAGTCAATTAGCTGTTGATCTCCATTCATCGTTAAAAACGCTGGTTTAACTAAAACGCAAATTGCCGGAATAAGAATAAGCGTACAAAGCAAACAGATTAGCAACGAGAAGATAATTAGAAAGGCAAAGGTTTTTAGTATAACCAGCCCCGAAAAAAATAGCACAGCAAAACCAAGCATTACCGAAAGAGCGTTTATTGTAATACCTCTGCCAGTGGTTGTAAGCGTATTTGCAATTGCAGAGGGATAACTTCGGCCCAACGAAAGCTCGTACTTAAGCCGCCAGAATAGGTGGATTGCATAATCGACACCAATGCCTATAGCAACTGATGAGATAAGTGAATTTCCAATGTCGAGTTCGAGCCCAAACCATCCCATTAGTCCAAAATTGCAGATTAGCGAAACCAAAAGCGGAATGCTACCGATGATTCCGGCAGTTACTGATTTAAAAATAGTAGCCAACAGGATAACAATTGCAAGCAGTGCAAAAATTAGCGAATAAACTTGTCCGCGAACAATTGAACGAGCCAACTCGTTCTCAACCAAACACTGACCTGCCATTAATGTGCAATGTGGTGATGAATTGGCTAATGCTTTAATTTTTCCTACTACTCGCTTAAATGCTTTATAGTCGTTTGCCTTAAACTGAATATTTAGTAACGCTTGCGAATAATCGAAATTTACAAGCTTCTCAAAATCTTCAGGATCGCCACTCATGCTATAAAACTCGATATACTGAGCAATAGCCATTCTATCGTTTGGAATGGTATCGTAAAGGAAGTCGTCTGGATTATTTAGCGAACGGCTTATAATTCGGATAACCGAAGCCAATGAGGTAACGTTGCCAATTTCGGGAATTTGCTTGAGCTCCCGCTCAAAAGCATCCATAGCCTGCATAATCTCTGGGCTAATAATATCGCCCTCGAAAAGCAACGAGATTGTTTTGGTTCCACCAAAATGCTGATTTGCAATATCTGTAGAAATACGCATTGGGTGGGCCTTAGGCATCATCTTCTCCATATTAATGCTCACCTGTAACGATAGTATTCCAACAGCGCTCAGCAATAAAAAGCTTACAAAAATATAGACAACAACAAGAGGCCTGCTAACAGTTTTTAAGGATATTTGAGCCAAAAGTTTTCTTATCCAAGCTCTTTCGAAGGTAAGTTTTCCGTGAGAAGGTTTTCCCTTTTTCATACCGAGCATAACCGAAGGGATAAAAACCAAGCTAAGCACAAGCGCAACTGCAACGCCAACCGAAGTAACCCAACCCATTTGCCGTGCCGGAGCCATTACATGTACAGCCAACCCCAGTATTCCAATAATGGTAGTAATTGCGGTTAAAAGTATTGGTTTAGTAAGATGCTTAAGGGTTCGTTCAACAATCTGAGGCATTAAAATAGATGGAGTCTCGCTATTCAACTCCTGATACCGAGCAATAATATGTACTCCATAGTTATTTGCAATGGCAATCATCATTATTGGAACAAGCACAGCAATTAGGCTTAAATCGTACCCTAAAAGTGGCATTAAACCCATGGCAAAAGCAATTGACATGAGCACTACCGAAAAGGGCAAAAGAACGCCTTTTAGCTCCCTAAATGAAAGCAGCAAAAAAACAAGCATAACAAATAGCCCAAGTGGTAATAGCAGAGCCAAGTCGCGCGTAGCCTTAACCTGTATTTCATTTCGCAAATAGGGTAATCCGTTCATGTACACACTTTCGCTTCCGGGGTAAACCATTAAAACGCTATCAACCTTTTGCAACAATGTTTCATCGGGTATGCCCTGTTCTGGATTTACAATAATTGATGCATGTTTAAACGATGAGGAAACAAAAACATCAACTGCAAGAGGATTCATTGTTAGCTCCTGCTTCAATGCCTCTCTCTCTTCTTCATTGGTTGGGATAAACCTAATTGCTGGGTCAACCAGCATTGCTCCCTCAACACCCCTTATGTATTTTGTGTTGTGCAACGAGAGAACATCGTTAACTTCGGGTAACTCACTTAGCGCTTCGCTTAAGCTAACAATACGCTCAAGTGATGAAGGTTGAAGAATATCGTTAGATTTTATATAAATGATTAATGGTTCAAACTTGCCAAACTCTCTTTCAATGCTATCGAGGTTAATTTTCGACTCAATATCGTTGGGCAAGTACTCCATTAAATCGGGGTTTACCTTTGCATTTGTGAGGGGTAATAGCATTAGCATCGACAGGGCAATTGGCACAAATATGAACCATCTCCTTTGTTTGCAAACTCTTTTAAATAGATCCATTGCTTAGCAGGTAATTATTATTACTATGTGAGTATAGGTTAAAATGAAGCCTTTACTCCAATATAGGCTCCGTTCATTACTGGTCCGGATAAATCGAAAATAGTTTCGTATGGCCCCTTCATTATGCTAACTCCGAAGTTAGCCGTTAGGGCATCGTTAATACTGTATGATACTCCCAGTCGGGTAAGTCGTTCCTCTGTGGTTAAGTTGTAATAACCAGCTAGGTCAACACTTACAACCTCGTAAAACAGCTGTCGTGAGAGCAAAAGCATTAGAGCAAAATTTTGCTCGTTTTGCTGAGTAAAAACTTTTCGGTTGTATAGTTCCGATTCGTAAAAGATGGTTTGCTCTGCATAAAGCATCAAATCTTCAGGAGTATAACCCAATAG
>Ga0334898_1001761_pt1 | contig 22545 bp, 13 predicted proteins | sample GraSluR3_MG_10_FD_207228 | JGI IMG/M metagenome (GOLD analysis project Ga0334898, IMG submission 207228) | Sludge microbial communities from methane-producing bioreactor in Wageningen University, Netherlands - Granular Sludge_3_08-R3 | ecosystem: Engineered > Bioreactor > Anaerobic >... | reverse complement strand
TCCTGCTCGGGTATGTTGCTCAGCACAAACAGGAGATTCTGAAGGTTCCCGGCGATCGTACGCATACTTGGCAGATACGTGCCCAGGGTCTCCTCCCGGGGTTTGGCCATTCCCAGCAGTACCAGGGAACTCTCCCTGGAGTTTTCCTCGATTACATCGCATACCTGGCGCTGTTCCGGGTTGGGAACGATAAAGATCTCACCCTGCATTCTCAGCTCCTGCAGGGTGGATTCAAGCTTTGCTTCAGCTGCAGGAATATCTTCCGTATTGGAGACTATTGTACCCAGGCGTATTCGATTGTGCTGCGGCGAATTACGCTGGATAAGGTGGGCCAGAAAGAGCATGAGCCGGACGTTCTGCTCCTGCCCGCCCCACCAGACAATCACCGGGTCGGAGCTGAAGTGCCAGGGAATGCTTCCTCGTTTGAAGAGCAGGATGTTCTTGTCCAGGGAGCTCAGGCCCATAAGCAGCCCGGCGTAGTCCCTGTCATGCTTTGTTGCGGAGGGAAAACCGAGCATGACCGTATTATAGGCCCCTCCGGCAAAGGCAGCAGCCTGAGAGGCGATCAGGATTCCGTCGAAGAGGTTGCCCGTCTCCACCATGGTGGTGAAAATGTTTCTGTGATGCAGGGTATCGCTGAAGGAGTTCAGTTCATGCTGCATCTCATTCCTGGACTGGGGAGAACCGGGGTCTCGTATGGCATAGATGGCCAGGGCTCCGCTGTGGCGCGTCAGCAGGGCCGCCAGGGTTATCTTCTCTGCGTGGCTGGCAATCTCGGCTGCAAAGACCTGTATCAGGGGACGCCAGTTTTTTCCAGACCTGCTGCGGGCCCTGGCGAGTTTCCGGGAGACGGTAAAAAAGAGCCCCGTCCAGAAACCTTCCCAGATGCCGGGGCTTCCGGGATCCAGATACCTGGAACGGATGTTCAGAAGGAAAAAAACAAGCACAACCATAGCCAGGGCTACCAGGGTCGCAGGGGTGTTTATCAGGAACATTACTCCGAAGCATCCCAGGGCTCCCAGAAAACTGATCCACCAGGGAATGCTGATCGAGGGACGGAAGGAGGGATTCCCCACCAGTTTTTCCATTCCCGCCGCCAGGTTCAGGACTCCGTAAGTGGTAAGGAAAAACATGGTCAATACTTCCGCCACGGCGTTCAGGTTCCCCATTATGATGGCCCCCAGGGCAATAATCACCGAAAAGGAGAGCCCAAGTACGGGTTCCCGGGTTTTTCCGACTCCTGAACCGAAAATCCGCGGCAGGGCGCCGTCCGTTCCCAGGGCCTGCATGGTTCTTGGAGCCGCAAGGAGGACCCCGATGGCCGAACTCAAGGTGGCGCCGAATACCCCCAGGGTAACCAGAAGGGGCCAGCGGGAGGCAGTTACCAGGGACGAAGATGCGAAGAGATTCTCTCTGGCGACCGAAAAGGCAAGCATGACGGGGACCAGAAGATAGACGATAAATCCTGCAGCTACCGCCGTAAGGGTTCCCCTGGGAATGCTTTTTCCGGGGTCCTTGAGGTCTCCGGACATGGATACCCCTGAAAGTATGCCGGTGACCGCCGGAAAGAATACGGCGAATACAGCCCAGAAACTCACACCCTCCAGGTAGGACGGTTCAAAATTGGCAAAGTTCGGTCTGAATCCAGCGGCAATGGAGATGAAGCTCAGAAGAATGAGACTCAGGATAATATACTGAATCCGTACCATAAAAGAGGCACCGATAAGCGAAAGTAATGTAAGGATCCCCAGGGTCACAAGCGCAGCGAGCCGCACATCCAGGGCAGGAATTACATTGGAAAGAGACTCCGAGAAACCGATTATGTACAGAGCGATGGAGAGGGCCTGGCTGATATAGAGAGGGATGCCGACGGCTCCCCCCGGAAGGAATCCCAGAACCCTGTTGATCATGAAATAGGCGCCGCCGGTTTCCATGCGCTCGTTGGAGCCGATGCTTGATACGGACAGGGCGGTAATAAAGGTAATCGTATTGGCAAGTATCACGATTGCCAGGGTTCCGTACAGTCCCGTGTTTCCGACAATCCAGCCGAAACGCAGGTACATGATTACCCCGATTATGGTCAGAAAACTGGGCGTAAAAACCCCGCCAAAGGTTCCGAGTGTCCTGATCCTGCCCTCTCCTTCCGTCTGTCCCGAATCATGCGGATCGAACTCGGCGCTGATTACCGACCTGCCGTCCACAGGTTTCCGCTTTATTTCCAGCTTTTTGGACCAGCCCTTCAGACGGTGAAGCAGCTCAAAGCCATGTTCCCGTATATTCATATCCGCCCCGATATTCCGGTTTTGCCGGTTCAGAATTCCGCGGACTTGACTGTCCGGGGAAAGGGTATCACATCCCGGATGTTCTGCATTCCGGTTATGTACTGGATAAGCCGCTCAAATCCGAGGCCGAAACCGGAGTGGGGTACGGAACCGTACTTCCGAAGCTCCAGGTACCAGCGGTAATCCTCCTTGTGCATCCCCAGTTCGTCCATGCGGGCTTCGAGTTTCGACAGGTCCGCCTCACGTTCGGAGCCGCCGATTATCTCTCCCAGCCGGGGAACCAGCACATCCATTGCCCGGACGGTTCTGCCGTCCTCGTTCTGCTTCATGTAGAAGGCCTTTATATCCCTGGGATAGTCGGTGACGATAACAGGACCCTTGTACACCGTCTCGGTCAGGAACTTTTCGTGTTCCGACTGAAGGTCAGAGCCCCACTGAACGGGAAAATTGAAGGATGCGCTTCCGGATTCCTGGGCCTTTTCCAGCTCCTTCATGGCTTCGGTATAGCTTACCCGGGCGAACTCCTTGGTAACCACCTCTTTCAGTACATCGATTATTCCCTTCTGTATCCACTGGTTAAAGAAAGCCATATCCTCCCCGCATTCTTCCAGCACTGTGGAAATAATGAACTTCAGGAACTCTTCGGCCAGGTCCATGTTGCAGTTGATGTCGCAGAAGGCTACTTCGGGTTCGATCATCCAGAACTCCGCCAGGTGCCGGGTGGTGTTGGAGTTTTCTGCCCGGAAAGTCGGCCCGAAAGTATAGACCCTGCCCATGGAGAGGGCATAAGCTTCGGCCTCCAGCTGCCCGGTTACGGCCAGATAGGTGGGGCGCCCGAAGAAGTCGCGGCTGAAGTCGGCTTTTCCTTCTTTCCGGGGAGGATTCTCCGCCGGCAGGGTACTTACCCGGAACATCTGTCCTGCACCTTCCGCATCAACCCCGGTTATTATCGGAGTGTGAACATAGAAAAAACCCCGTTCCTGAAAGAAACGGTGAATCGCAAAACTCATGGCGTTGCGTACCCTGGCCACGGCGCCGAATGTATTGGTTCTGGGTCGCAGATGGGCTATTTCTCTCAGGAATTCGAAGGAGTGGCGCTTTTTCTGAAGCGGATAACTTTCCTGGGGAGCCTCTCCGTGGAGTATGATTTTTTCGGCCTGGATTTCTACCGCCTGTCCGGATCCCGGTGAAGCGACCAGGGTCCCCTGAATCTGAACCCCGGCCCCGGTATTCACTCGTGCAAGGACATCTTCGTCCCAGTTTCCCTGCTCTTTGTCGATTACCGCCTGAATTGTACTGAAACAGGATCCGTCGCTCAGGGCAAGAAACAGCAGATTCTTGGAGTCCCGCCTGGTTCTTACCCATGCATTGAGGATTACCGGCTGCTGCCGGGCAGGGCTTGAAAGGATATCTTTTACAACGGGGGTGGGAGTCTGTTTCTTTTCAGGCATCAGCTTCCTCCTTGGAAATAACCGGTTTAAGAGATACCACAGGAGCAGAGGCGGGTCAAGCAGAGGGTAAAAAGAGAACGGACCACAGCAACGCAGTGGTCCGTTCAAAGTACGAAAGGAGGTTCCGTATGTTTAACCTGCTCCGGAGGACGTCCGGTTTAAATATCGTTGGTATACGCGCCTGAAGCAGCACCGGTATTTCGCGATACTGCCGATCAGTTCGATATTTATCAGGGACATACCATTATCAAGAAAACACCGGATTGCGTTTTCTGTAATAATTAATTTATTTCCAGGATTTACGTATGCAAAAATCATTCTGTTTTGAACCTTGATACTTCTTGAACAAGGATATCCGTTGAATCACTCAAGTCGAAGGCCACCTGCTTTACCGATTCAGTTGTATTGCTTATCTCATTAATCCCGCTGTTTATTTCGGCAATAGCCGAGGCTGCCTGGGCGGAACCATCGGAGATACAACCCATGCGTTCAGAAAGACCCGTCGTTTCGCTTTTCATTTGAGCGGAACCTTTTCTGGTATGCAAAGAAACTCCCTGAAGCGCTGTCATGGAATCGAGTATTTCCTGACTGCCAACCCGGATCTCATCCATATTCGTTTTTATTTCGGTAAAAACCCGATTTACATCTTCAATCCGGCTGAAAATCATCTTGTAGCTGGTTTTGGCCTCCTTGCTGGTAGTATCAGCCTTGCCGATTCTTCCCTCAACGTCTTTAAGCACAAGCTCTATCTCTTTTGAATTCTTCGATGTCGATTCGGCCAGTTTGCGAATCTCACCGGCTACGACTGCAAAGCCCCTTCCTGAATCCCCGGCATGGGCTGCTTCAATGGCCGCGTTCATTGCCAGCAGGTTTGTCTGCTCAGCAATGGACGATATTATACCGGTAATGTCTTTAACAATTCCCAGGTTTGCCTTGATCGAATCCACCGCTCTGACTGCAGATTCCAGTTTTTCATACCCGTCCTTACCCCGTGTGAGCAGTTCGTCTGCGGTATCCTTCTGGCGAATAGTAATTCCCGAAACATTTCCTATTCCCCTTATCATCTGATTGATTGCAGAGGAGGATTCTTCCACCATGCCCGCTTCGTTATCGATTTGATAATCAAGATTGACGATCTCGTTCTGCATTTTCTTAATACCTTCATCCGCCTTCAATACAGTCTCGTTGAGAAACGATATCGTTGTTCCGATACTATTCAAATTAGCCGATATTTCTTCCACCGCAATCGAAACCTGCGAACTTCCGGATGCAAGCTCGTTTTTCATTCCGGAGTTTTTCTTGGCCACATTTTTTATCGAATTAATACTGTCCTGCAGGTTTTCAATAAAGGCATTGAAATTATTGGACAGGATACCGAATTCATCCTGCTTTTTTACCGTCAAGCGCAAGGTTAAGTCGCCATTTCCTTCAGCAATTTCCCATAGGCCTGTACTGATTTTTGAAACGTGCTTAAAGATTCCAAAGTGAAAGAAAAGCACCTGAATGATGCTGAGAAAGACGATTATTCCGCTCATTGCCAACAAGATATTTCGGGATTTAACTAGATTGGCATCGATCTGTCTGGTGGCAATTAAAAGAAAACCGGCAACTTTATGAACAAGCAGGTTCAGGGAATTCTGCATTTCCGTAAAGAAATCATTTATCCCGCCGCGAAACAGCAGATACTCAGCTTCTGTCCATTCATCCTCTGTTCCATATGACAACTTGATGAAATCATCAAATGAGTCATGCCAGTTCTGCCAATCTAAATAAAACTGATCTATGATTCTGTTAAAATCATCGTCGTCCCAGGTGATCGTATCTTTAAACAGAGTGAATGTAGCACGTACCTCATCTCTCTTTATTGATTCGATATGCATTCTAAGTTCATTCGCCACCGCGTTATTGGAACGCAAAGCATAGAGCAGGGCGAATGCATCCCGGTTGACATCATATGTTTGTTCAATAGTCGAATACAGGTATTCGGTGCCTTTAAACTGGGTATTATTCAGAAAATGCATGTGTTCGCTAAAACGGGTGTATGTAACAAAAGAGAACACCAGCAATCCGAATACAACCGCAAGATATCCGCCGAAAACCAAGGCTAATTTTGTCTTGACCATACATCTTCCCTGTACCGCTTGAGACACCGCAAAAATATGGTGTAAAGGGCGGGCCGTTTGCCCGGTCCGCCCTGACTATCCTACTCCAGTATTTTTTGCGTATTATTTGACCACCCTTGTCGATGTCCTGGATTTTGAATACACATCAAAGGATACTGCGATGAGCAATACCAAACCCTTGATTACTGATTGTATAAAAATATTGAACCCAAGAATGGACATACCATTGTTGAGGATTCCCATAATGAGTCCGCCGATTATGGCACCGATTATGGTTCCTTCGCCTCCCTTCATGGAAGCGCCCCCAATAAAACATGCTGCTATGACATCGAGTTCAAAATCCTTGCCAGCAAGTGGTGATGATGCATTCAATCTTCCGGCGAAAACTATACCGGCGATACCCGCCAGAAATCCCATATTGGCGTATACCCAGAACATTACCTTTTTGATGTTGACTCCCGAAAGGGCGGCTGCTTTTTCGTTCCCTCCTACTGCATAGACATGTCGTCCGGCAACGGTTTTGGTAGCGATAAAGGAATATATAATAATCAAAGTAACCAGCAAGAAAAGAACATAGGGAAAGCCGTTGGCTGCTGCAAGCCAGAGGCCAAAGACATTAATAATAATGAAAAGGCTGACCATTTTCGCGATAAATGCAGAAGAAGAACCCAGCATAAAACCGTGGGCCAATTTGTTTCTTCTGTCCATCAGCATAAAGAGTATCAGTATCAGGGATGCGATTAATACAATTACTATGGTTGTAACATGCAGGACTCCGGAACCGGTCACAAAATTGGGAACCTGGACTCCCGCTGATGCGAAAAAGTCTGGAATAGAACCGGAAGCAACGCTTATATACAGATCGGGCAGGGGAATTGTCAGTCCATTGAGAATCAGGTTATTCAGACCTCTGAACAGCAGCATACCTGCCAAGGTCGCGATAAAGGATGGTATCTTGATATGGGCAATCCAGAATCCCTGCCAGACTCCGGCGATGAAACCCATCAGCAAACCTAAAACGATCGATAAACCTGCCGGCAAACCCCATGTAACGCTGAACAATGCTGAGCATGCACTGACAAAAGCTACAATCGATCCAACAGACAGGTCTATATTCCCTCCGGTTAATATACACAGTGTCATTCCAATGGCCATTATCAGTATGTAGCTGTTCTGTCCGATCAGTCGGTATACATTAATCGGTTTTAGCAGAATACCGTTTGTCGCGATCTGGAAAATTATTATTATGGCTATCAGGGCCATCAGGATTGCATACTGGCGCAGATTACGTCTGAATACGATCTTCAGTTGTTCAAAGATGCTGCTGCTCCTGGTGATCTCGGCCGTCCCTTCATTCATCGTACGATACCTCTCATAGTGTTCTTATGTTGTTCTTCGCCGGTCCTACCGACCGCTTGAGCTCTGTACAATACTGGTCATGATTTTCTCTTGACTCGCTTCCTTCGCCGGCATTTCATCTACTATTCTGCCCTCGTTCATTACGTATATACGATCTGATATTCCGAGTATTTCCGGTAACTCGGAAGAAATGAACATGATGGATTTTCCCTCGTCTGCCAGCTGATTAATGATTTTATAGATTTCATATTTAGCCCCGACGTCTATTCCGCGAGTTGGTTCATCGAGAATGAGTACTTCCGGATCGGTAAACAAGCATTTGGAAACGCAAACCTTCTGCTGGTTTCCTCCGGAAAGGCTTTCTGCTTTCTGAAAAATACTTGACGTCTTTATATTCAGTTTATCCTTGTATTCATTCGCAACTTTTATTTCAATGTTCAGGTCAATCATTCCGTTCTTTGTCAACTTTTTCAGATTTGAAAGGGTAATGTTTCCCTTGATGTCGCTGATAAGTATTAACCCAGCCTCTTTTCGGTTTTCAGAAAGGTAGGCAATTCCGTTCTCAATTGCGTCTTTAACCTTGTGGAGAACAATTTCCTGACCATTTTTGATAATGTGACCATCTATGTTTTTTCCGTACATTCTGCCAAAAATACTCATTGCCAGTTCTGTTCGTCCGGCTCCCATCAAACCGGAAAAACCGACAATCTCGCCCCTGCGGAGATTAAAGTTTGCATTATCTATAACGACCCTGGAATCATCCAGTGGATCAAAAACCTTCCAGTTTTTAACTTCGAATACGACCTCTCCCACATTGGGTTTTCTTTCAGGAAAACGATTGGTTAATTGACGCCCAACCATGTGTTTGATGATATTATCCTCGGTGATCTCTTTATCACCTTTTTCCATGGTAATAATTGTTTGACCGTCCCGGAGCACCGTAAGACGATTACAGATTTGAGTCAGTTCATGCAGTTTATGAGAAATAATAATGCACGATAAACCTCGTGTTCTATTCAATTCAACCAGAAGATCAAGTAAATTCTGAGAGTCCCTGTCATTCAGCGCGGCTGTCGGTTCATCCAGAATGAGCAGCTTACATTGCTTGCCGATGGCTTTTGCGATTTCCACCAGCTGCTGCTGCCCGACCATAATATCCTTAACCAGTGCGTCATGTGGTATTGTGAGGCCTACCATCTTCATCAGTTTGCCTGCTTCTTCCGCTGTGACATCCCAGTCAATGACACCGTTTTTCTGTCTTTCATTGCCAAGGAAAATATTCTCTGCAACAGTCATGTAGGGATTCAGGGCGAGTTCCTGGTGAATAAAGGCTATTCCAAGCTCTTCGCTGTCCTTGATCCCTTTGAATTTGCATTCGTTTCCTTCATAAAATATTTCTCCTTCATAGGTGCCGTGGGGGTGAATGCCGCTCAACACATTCATCAGGGTAGATTTTCCGGCACCATTTTCACCCACGAGGGCATGAATATTTCCCTTGCCGACTTTAAAACTTACATTGTCCAAAGCTTTAACGCCGGGAAAAACTTTCGTTATGTTTCGCATTTCAAGAATATTTTCTGACATGTGCTCGAATCCTTATATAACCGGTGCAGCTGTCATGGACTGCTGCACCGGTTACTGAAAAAAGTAAAATCAAGATTACATTATTTCATCTATGCTGTAGTATCCGGAATCGATCAAAAGTTCTTTGTAGTTGTTCTTGTCGGCAAAAACCGGATCACACAGGAATGACGGAACAACCTTTACATTGTTATCGTAGGATTCGGTATCGTTGACGGTAACCTTTTTACCTTCGCCTATTTCCGATACCATGGTTACCACTCTTTCTGCGAGGGTTCTGGTATCCTTGAATACTGACATTGACTGTTCACCGTTGATCATCATTTTTACATTGATCTTGTCGCAGTCCTGGCCGGTCAGGACCGGGAAGGGTTTGGATGCAGTACCGTAGCCGGCGGACTTCAAGGATGCAACAATTCCCTGAGCGAGACTGTCGTTGGGGGAAAGAACAACGTCCACTTTTTTGTCAGTATAATAGGCTGTCAGAAGGTTATCCATACGGGCCTGGGCTCCTTCTGCTTTCCATTCCGATATTGATATGACGCTCATTTCGGTCTGACCTGAGTTTATTACGAGTTGACCTTTATCTATATACGGCTGGAGCTGATCCATGGCTCCCTGGTTGAAAAGGTAGGCATTGTTGTCATCGGGGGATCCGCCAAACACCTCAAGGTTGTAAGGACCCTTGCTGTTCTTGAGTCCCAGCTCTTCAACAATGAAATTGCCCTGGAGCTCACCTACCTTGTAGTTGTCAAAAGTTGCATAGTAATCGACATTTGGGGTATCCATTATCAAGCGGTCATATGCAATTACCAGACAACCTTCCTGCTTTGCCTGGGCTAAAGCACCCTTCAGGGCGGTACTGTCAATGGAGGCGATTACCAGGATTTTATTTCCGGCGGTAACAAGGTTTTCAAGCTGGGAAACCTGCGTGGCAACCTGGTTGTTGGCATACTGAAGGTCAACTCTATAGCCTTTGGCCTCAAGTTTGGATTTCAGGTAGTCACCATCCTGGTTCCATCTTTGAAGTGATCGTGTCGGCATTAAGATTCCAACCCTTTTTTCGATTCCCTCTTCCTTTCCGCCGGCGGCGAAGATTGGAAATGCGATCAGAATCAGCAGAAAACAGATGAGTCCGATTCGTAGAGCATTTTTCATACAACTCTCCTTATAGAATATGTTTTCTAAATTGTATGATTGCTTTACATGCTCCGATACAGGATTCTTATTACAATGTCTGTCAAATCTTATCGTGAGTGAAAAACGGGTACAGCAGGATAGCAGAATCTTGATGTCAATTTTCTCTTGATCTGTTTCGGTAAATATCCTCTGCCGAATGAAAACCGTCCTTGATTATGGTTTCCTCCATATTTTCCCTGAAAACTGCCCTGGGCATTTCTACAAAGTAGGGGATTGCGATACTGCTTCCGTTTTCCACCCACCTGTCGGGCTCTGGAGTTTCTCCCCGTGCTATTGCGACGGATATCTGGGCGGCACGGGTGGCGAGTCTGCTGATGGGCTTATATACAGTCATGAGCTGAAGACCCTCAACGACTCTCTGGCAGGAGAGCAGATCGGCGTCCTGCCCGACCACCGCGACCTTTCCCGCCATACGACGTTCCGCCAGGAGCTGAATGGCGGAGTTTGCCAGCTGGTCGTTACCGGCTGATATGGCATCGATATCGGTGGTACGTTCCAGGATTTCACTTATCCGTGCGGTGGCCTCGTCTCCGCTCCACTGTTCAAGCCATATCTCGTCTACAATGGAAATGTTCCCTGCCTGTATGTACGGGTCAATGATTTCGTGGAGTCCCTGGTTTACCAGGTAACTGTTATTATCTCTGACAGAACCATTTACAATCAGATAGTTCCCCCGTGGTACCTTCCGGGTAAGGGCTTTGCCAAAAAGTCTTCCCACTTCCACATTGTCGAAGGATACGTAGGCGGATATCGGTACCTCCTGTATAAGCCGGTCATAGGCAATCACCGGTATCTTCTGGTCGTTGATCTCCTTTATGACCCCTGCCAGCATGGATGTATCGTGGGGCAGCACGACCAGGACATCAATGTCCTGTTTCAAAAGGTAGCGAATCTGGTCAATCTGTGCCTTGGTCCCTCCGGCGGAGAGCTGAAAAAGAACCTCCGCGCCCAGCTCCTTCGCTGCTCCGGTAAAAATCTTGATATCCTTGTTCCAGCGCTCAAGGATAAATGTATCCGTGGCAATGGAGAAACCGATGGTGATTTTCCGGTCAGTCATTATGCTGGCGCCGTTCTGGTTCCGATTGCAGGAAGAAAACAGTATCAAAAGAATCAGAAGGGTCAGTAATCCGGGTCTTCTATTTTTCATCGCCGCGCTCCTGAAGATAGGTGCTTGGGGAGAATCCCTTTTGTTTTCGAAAAATTCTGCTGAAGTAGTTGGGATCCTGGTATCCCACGCTGCAGGCAATTTCCTTGATGGGAAGGCGGTTCTCCAGCAGCAATTCTTCAGCAACTTTCAGACGGACAGAGGTTAGATAATCAATAAACGAGATATTGAGTTGTTCTGTAAATAACCGGCTCATGTAACCCGGTGATACCCCGCAGAAATCGGCCACATCCGTTAGCTGAAGGGGTTTGTCGTAATTACCCTGGATATAGTAGAGAGCGCGGGTCAGAACTGCGGGAAGGTTTTTTTCAAGATGCTGATGCTCGGCTTCCATAAGTGTGCGCAGGGATCTCCAGGCCCAGGCGTCGAGATCTTTCCTGTCGCTTATGGGGGTAATTTCTGCGGCGGGATCAAAGAGAATATAGCGGGCAACCTGTTTTCCCAGGGAGCGGTAAAAATCGTCAAGCAGCAGGGTAAAAAAAGCGATTATCCGCGATTTTGCCACGGGAAAAGGAGAAGAAGAGAACACCTTTTCGTAATATGAAGTAAAATGCTCCTGAATATCCTCCATCGAGGATGCCTTTGCTATGGCGTTTCGAAGTTCGCACAATTCTTCCCAATCCTCGTGTCTGCCGGCCTCCCGTTGATCCTTCTCCTTCAGCTCCCGCAGGGCCTCCTCGCAGGAGCGAAAGAATTCTTCATAGGAATGCTGCCCGCCGAGTCCTTTTTGTACCCGTGCATTGGAAGGGAGGACCTGAGAGAAGACAAGGTCAAGATAGGATTCCAGTCGATGGGTCTCCTCTTCTCCGGGAAAAAAGAAGAGCTGGTTCCCGAGGTATTCGGTGGAGAGTATCTGGTACTTGTGGCTTATCTTGCGATGAATCTCCATGTGGATCCGGGATAATGCTTCCGCATCAGGTCCTTCGATACGGAATACCAAGACCCGCGCGTGGTCGGATTCAAGGGAAAACAGCATTCTGTATTTCTGCCATTCTTTTTCGGTCAGACTTTTCCAGCTGATCAGGAGTAGAAAATTCCGTTCTTCCCAGTTTCTTGAATCAGCGCTAATCCGGACCTTGTCCAGTCTGGCGGCTGCAATCTCGGTCTGTTCAACCAGATGCTGTTTTGCCTTCATGAGGGTTTCCAGAAACCTGCTGCGGGAAATGGGCTTTACCAGATAGTCGAAGACCTTGAGGGGAATTGCCCTCTTTGCTATATCGAAACGTTCATAGGCCGTGGAGAGGATGAACAGGGTCGACGGATGATTCCGTTGAAGTTCCTTGATGGTATCCAGTCCGTCGATTCCAGGCATTCCGATATCCATGAAAACGATGTCCGGGCTGCAGTTGTAGGCCATGGATATGGCTTCAAAACCCGTGCGAGCCTTGCCGCAGACAGAAAAAGAATCGGAGGCTGATTCCACCATATATGAAAAACTCTCCAGGACCGGTTCTTCGTCATCGACAATCATAACTTTATACATGGTTCTTCCTCCAGGTTAATCCGGATGATTATCTCCGTTCCCTTGTTGGCTTCGCTTTCTATCGTAATGACCTCTCTGTTTCGGGGATAAAAGAAATAGAGCCGCTGGATAACATTTTCAAGTCCCATAACTTTCGATGTATGCTCCTGGTCCCGGGTATAGCGTTTCAAAAGGGAATCGCTTACTTCCCGGGGAATACCTGAACCATTATCCCTGACCGACAGAAGGAGGATGTTCTCCTCTTTTCTGACCCTGACGCGTATCTCTCCGCCGGAGTGGGCTCCCCTGAAAGCGTGGATGATGGAGTTCTCCACAAGGGGCTGAAGAATCAGGGCGGGAACCGAGCAGCTGTCGAGAATATCCTCCTGAACATCCAGGTTGAATGAGTAGGTACGGGGAAAGCGAATTTCCAGGATGTAAAAATAGGACCGCAGGCCTTCGATCTCGTGGCGCAGGGGAACGATAAGTTTGCGTTCCCTGATATTGTGGCGAAAAAAGGTTGCCAGATTTTCCATAAATGCCGCAGTTTTGTCGGCATTCTCGATGATTGCAAGCTGCACACCCGTGTTGATTGTGTTGAAAAGAAAATGGGGATTCATCTGGGCCTGCATGGTGTACAGCTCCATGCGTTTTAAAAGCTGCTCCATTTTCATGTTCCGCAGTTTTTCGTTCATGTATCCCTGTTCGATGCTTTTTTGCCGCTGTATCTCGGATATGTACCGGCGGATATCGTTTTTCATGTTGTTAAATGCTTCGACGACTGCACTGACCTCGGTGACGGAGGAAATGTGGATATCCGGTATGTCAAAATTCCCGGTGGATAGTTCTCCGGCCATCTGTGCCAGGCGGTGCATGGGGTTTGTTACCTTGCTGATGGAGAAGAGCATCCAGGTAATGGAGAACAGAAAAGCGAAGATGATGGTCAGCAGATTATGGAACTGGAGAACCCGGGACGCATCTATTACCGATTCATAGGCAGTGAGCTGTTCGCGAATACCGGACAGGCTGAGGCTGTCGATTCTCTGGGCAATATGGGCATTCATTTTTTCCATGTCTTCATAAATTTGGGTGTACTCGTTAATGGCCCTGCCGCGTTTCATATTGATGGCCTGTTCTACCATATTCAGGTAGTTCGAGAGCATGGAGAAAATCTCCCGTTCCGCCAGACGATATGAATCCCTGTAGACCGGTGTCTGATCGGGAACCATGTTCCTGAGAGTCTGTTCCTGGATCAGCAGAGCAGCCAGAGCCTTGGATGATCTGCTGGAAAGGTAATCCAGAAGGGGTCCCCTGACTTCGGATATCTCGTGCTGCAGTTTCTGATAAAACTGCTCTTTGCGGAACTGGTTGTTAACAATGGTCTGGATTTTCATTGAGCTGTAGAACGTGTAGGACATGGAGATGACGATTATGCCAAGTCCCAGGAAGATGTTCAGAAAAAGCTGCAGCCGCAGGGAGTCTCTCATCCCTTGTTCCCTCGTTTTCTGAAGCGTTCTACATTTTCTTTTGTTACAATCTCTACTCCCGTATCAACATAACCCGGCATGTGTCCTTCGCTCTGCTGATTGACCAGAACTTTGACGGCGTTGTAGCCAATATCCCAGGGATTTGTGGCAATGGTGGCCTCGAGAATACCCTTTTCCACGTAATCGAGGATTGCGTTCTCCGTTCCGAAGCCGATCAACCGCACGGTCCCTACCATATTCATATCGATAAGCACCTGGGTTGCCGCCAGGGTATCGCTGGTGTCGGTAAATACAATGGTGGATATCCATGGTTCGTTCAGCAGCATCTCATAGGTAAGCTCCTCCGCGTCCAGGGGGTTCAGATTCGTGATTCTGCTTTCCAGGGGTGTTTCAAGCAGGGGACCCAGGGCCGTGGTTATTCCCATACCGACCAGATCCTTTTCCGCATAGATTCCCGGGGATTTCTGTGAGTAGACCACTGCTATCCGGAGGGGAGAGCCTGATCGGGATTTTATGAGGTTCCCGATCTTTTTACCGATGTCGAAATTGTTCGTCCCCACGTAGGGCCAGGGGGAACTGTCCGACAGCGTATGCTCTATAAGCACTACGGATATACCTGATTCGTCAAACTCATTGAGGATTCCTCGAGCTTCTTCTTCATTGATGCTTGGGTAGAGCACTACTCCGTCGATTCCGGAGAAGCGGGCCATTTTCAGATCCAGGGAATCGTTTTCGATAGTATGGAAGGACAAAGCGCAGTCCAGTTCATCCGCCGCTTCCCGGGCTCCGCTGGCCACGGAACGGAAAAAGCTGTAGAACTCCCTGGGCAGAAAGAAGGCAAAATGGTAATTAGCAGTTTCCGTTTCTTCATTGCCTGAAGTAAGACTTGAAAGATCGACTATGGCATGCAGGGAAAGGATAAAAGAGATTATAAACAGGGAGCTGAATATGAACAGCAGAGATTTTTCCATGGGAGCCTTCATTTGCGGGTATTATAGCATGGCATAATACCCGCACATAACAGAAAAACCACAGGTTTGATTTCTTTACTCCTCCAGGATTTCTACAATGCTCTCCATGGACCAGGTGTTGCCGGGATACCGGGCTTCTCCGTACAGCCCTATCTTTTGGCGATACGCAATATCCTTGCAGGATGTCCCGAGCATAAACTCGAAGTCGCCGGGTTCCACGATCCGGCGGTAGTCCGGACCGGTAAAGGAGAGCATGTCGCAGGGGACAATGAAGCGCAGACGAAAGCTTTCTCCGGCAGCAAGGCTGACCCGTTTAAAGGCCTTCAGTTCCATCACAGGGCGTACCGTGCTGGCATAGAGGTCCCGTACATAGAGCTGAACCACCTGATCTCCCTGGAGCATCCCCGTGTTCTTCAGCCGGCACTCCAGTACGACCTCCCCGTCCAGGGGGACCTTTTCAGCATTAACGCTGAAATCGGAGAGTTCAAAGCTCGTATAGCTGAGCCCGAAGCCGAAGGGAAACTCAGCCCCGAAATCGGGTTGAATCGGCATTCCGGCGGATTTCATCTTGTAGTTGTAAAAGAAGGGCATGGCGCCCGCTTTCCTGGGAATGGAGACCGGCAGCTTTCCCCCGGGATTGACCTTTCCAAAAAGAACATCGCTGATTGCGGCAGGTCCTTCCTGACCCGGCAGCCAGGCCTGGATAATGGCCGCAGCATCACGAAATCCGCGGCCCAGGTTGTAGGGGCGCCCGCTGATGCAGAGGATTATTACCGGCTTTCCCGTATCCAGGATCGCATCAACAAGCTGTGACTGCACGCCAGGCAGCTCCAAAGAAGAGCTATCCGAGCCTTCTCCCACAGTGCCGCTCAAAAACAGCCCCGCCAGGTCTCCCACGGCAAGAACGACCGTGTCAGCCTCGCCGGCGGCTTTGACAGCAGCCTGAATACCGGAAGTGTCGGCGCTGATAAAGGTTTTCTGTACATCCCCCTCGGCTGCGACGTCTCCGGGAAAGACCGCCGAATCCTTGGGGCGGCGGCTGAGGATGTCACAGCCCCGCTTGTAAATCAGGGGCAATTCAATCAGCTGCTCAAGTTCCTGCTTCAGACTCGGAAGGTGCTTTCCTCCGTCCTCGATTCCGCTGATGATCAGGTGAACCGGAAAGGAGTAGCCGCTGTACATCCCCAGGGGGTCGTCGGCCAGGGGGCCGATAAGAGCCAGTTTTGCATCCTTTTTTAAAGGAAGGGTTCCGTCATTCTTCAGCAGTACCATGGACTTTGCCGCGGCTTCCCGAGCCAGGCTCCGATGCTCAGGGGTGTTCAGCTGCAGGCTTCCTTCATCGGCGTAGGGATTATCAAAGAGACCCAGCCGGAATTTCTGGGTCAGGACCCGCTTTACCGCCTGGTCTACAACCGCCATATCGAGCGTCCCCTTTTCCAGGGCAGACCTGAGTCCCTTCCGGTATGCTGTATTTCCCGGAAGTTCCACATCCACACCGGCAGCAAGAGCCGCTGCTGCGGCCTCACTGTAATCTTCCTGGGTGCGGTGGTCCGTATGGAGTTGAGAGATTCCCTCGTAGTCGGAGACTATTGTACCCTGGAAGCCCCATTCCTCCCTTAGCAGCCGGGTCAGGTATTCATGAGACTGGTGAAGAGGGATGCCGTCGATATCGTGGTAGGCAGGCATTACCGAGGAGGCGCCGGCGAGTTTGACCGCCATCTCAAAGGGCAGCAGAAAGGTGTCCGCCAGCTCCCGCCTGCCTATCCTCACCGGTGCATGGTTTCTGCCTCCTTCGCTGAAGGAGTGGCCCGCAAAGTGCTTCAGGGTGGCAACAAGCCTTCCATCCGGCCCCTGCAGACCACGGACATAGGCGGAAGCTGTGCATCCCACAAGGTAGGGGTCCTCTCCGCAGCTCTCTTCGGTCCGTCCCCAGCGGGCGTCCCGGGCAACATCCAGCACCGGGGAGAGCCCCTGCCGGGAACCGACAGAGTAGAGCTCTTCGCCTATGGCGCGGCCAATTCTTTCCACCAGTTCCGGGTCCCAGAGGGCTCCGTTATTTATGCCAGCAGGAAAATAGGTGGCCCCCTGGGCCATGAGCCCCGCAAGACACTCCTCATGGGGCAGGGCGGGGATTCCCAGACGAGTTTTCTCTTTCAGGTATTTCTGTACCCGGTTAAGCAGACGTATCCCATCAAGAGGGGATACAGGTTTTGTCCCCAGGGGCCGGGTTATTTGACCGATTCCGTTCTTCATCTCCTTGAACGGGTCAAGTGGGGACTGTCCTATCTGGAGCCCCTCCAGAGTCCGGACGCCCAGTCTTCCGCCGTCCTCCATAAGAAGCCAGATTGAACAGAGCTGGGCTATTTTTTCTTCAATGTTCATTTTTTGCAGCAGGTCTTCAGCCTGTTTTATATAATCAGTCATTGTTCTATCCTTTCACTGCCCCGACGACCATGCCTTCGATCAGGCGTTCCCGGGCAATTGCATAGATTAAAAAGAGGGGCAACGAAGCCAGTACAAGGGAGGCCATCATTAAAGGGATCTTGGCGGTGAACTCTCCCTGGAAATTCCAGAGGGCCAGGGTCAAAGGGCGATATTTTTCCGAGTTGATCAGTACCAGGGGAAAAATAAACTCGTTCCACAGTACCACAGCGTCCAGGATGATTACCGCGGTTACCGCCGGCCGACTTATCGGAAGCATGATGTTCCAGTAGACCTGTAACCTCTTTGCTCCGTCCATATAGGCGGCTTCTTCCAGACTTCGCGGAAGTTCGCTCATAAAGGATGTAAGAATAAAAACAGTTACCGGCAGGTTAAAGGCAACGTATGGTCCTATCAGGGCTCCCAGGGAATCGTAGATACCCATAATCCGGGTAAGATTGTACACCGGAATAAGGGTTATATGGATAGGAATCGTCAGCCCGCCGACAAAGAGCAGGTAGAGCAGGTTCCTGAAGCGGAAGCGGATGCGGGACAAACCGAAAGCTGCGAGACTGCCGGCGAGTACCAGAATGATCAGGGAAACTCCCACGGTAATGAATGAGTTCGCCGTGTAGCGGAAGAAATCCTGTTCCAGGACAGCTGTGTAGTTTTCGAACATCCAGACTGCCGGAAAATCCCAGGGATCGCCGGAGAAAAAATCCATGTTTGATTTCAGAGAATTCTGTATGAGGAAAATAATTGGATAGATAGTGATGATCAGCCATATTGTGGCTAACAGATATATTATTCCCTTCCTGATAAGGGATGCTCGTCGAAAATCAGGTTCCACTTAATCCCTCCGATTGTTTCCCTATCCTGAGGGCCAGAATGGTTACCCAGAAGGAGAGAACGAACATTATCACCGCGATGGCGCTGCCGTATCCCATTCTGAAGGTCGTAAATGCCTGCTTGTACATATATGTAGCCATAAGCTCGCTCGCGTAGTTCGGTCCGCCTTCGGTCATTACAAAAATCAGGGCAAAGTATTTCAGAGAGCCGGTTATCGACAGAATCGAAGCAGTTCGAATGGAGCCTCGCAGCAGAGGAAGGGTAACATGCAGAAAAGTCTGCAAGCCGGAAGCGCCGTCGATATAGGCAGCTTCGGTAAGTTCCCGGGGAATTCCGGAAAGGGCCGCTGCGAAAATGACCATATAGAGGGGAATGTACTGCCAGGAGATAGTCGCGATTACGGCTCCCATCGCCAGACCCGGTTCTCCAAGCCATCCGAGGGCCAGATTCTCCAGTCCGATTTTGATAAGCAGGGTATTCAGAAGTCCGAAATTCGGTTCGTAGATAAACTTCCAGGTTATTCCTATGGCAACCGCCGATATTGTCATGGGAACAAAAAAGAGTAACTTGTACGCCCCCAGGCCGCGCAGCCGTGAGGAGACAAGAAGCCCCAGAAGCAGCCCCATGGGGAGCTGAATCACCAGGGACAGGATTACAAGTTTTACATTGTTGAAGAAACTGATCCAAAAGACGGAATCCCCGAACAGACGGATATAGTTGTTCAGTCCGCGGAAGTTGGTCATTGGCGATATTCCGTCCCACTTGAAAAGACTGTAGAGGGCGGAAAGGGGAATGGGCAACATAAAATAGAAAAGGTAAATCAGGAGGGCCGGTGCTACAAAGGCAAAACCTGCCGCCATATTACTGGTTCTGGTCGTCATGCTAACCTGCTATTATGTTCGCACCCGGCAGGCCGGGTGCGAACAGGTTTTGAAATAGTACAACAGTAGTAAGTAATGGCTTATTGGTCTGCCATGTACTCTTCAAGGGCCTTCTGGTGCTGTCTGGCAGCTTCTTCCGGGCTTACAGCCAAACCGAAGATGGCCTGTGTAACGTCCTTGTGCATCTCGCCAAGTTCCGGAGGCAGATACTGGTCGTAGTAGAGCTGAACAGCATTGGCGGCCTCAAAATAATTAGCCGCTTCCTTCAGGAGAGGATCGGATATCATCGCAGCAGCACCCTTAACCGGGGGAACATAACCGTTTTCCACCATGAACTGTACCCACTCATCGCTCATAACGTAATCGCGGAGGAATATGGTAGCCAGTTCCTTGTTCTTCGATGCCTGGGACACTGAGAAATAGTTCTGGCCCGGGCTGCCGATAAGATTTGAGGGATCGCCCTTGCCGCCTTCAATGGCCGGGAAGGGAAGTATGCCGATGTTCTCCAGGACCTCGGGAGCTTCGCTGGCAGCGGCGCCAAGAATCCATGCGCCCATCAGCATCATGCCCGCTTTTCCAGTGTAAAGCAGATTCCGGGACTGACCAGTGTCATAGTCCATGCCGTTGAATCCCTTGGGGAAAAAGTCCTTCCGTACAAGTTCCTGTATCAGCTGTCCGGTCCGGATGTAGCCGGGATCTTCAAAGGAGCCTGTTCCGGCATAGGCATTGGCGAACATCTGATTTCCTCCGATACGGTCTGCAATGTACATGTAATACATGGAGCCGGTCCACTTGGTCTTGTTGGCCAGGGCAAGAGGGATGATTCCATTTCTCTTGAGGGCTTCGCCGACCTGGATCAGCTCGTCCCAGGTTTTTGGCGGCTGAAGATTGTGTCGTGCAAGTACGTCTTTTCGGTACCAGAGGAATACACCGTTCAGCCCGCCGTAGGGGACACCATAGACGGTATTGTCAAAGGTGACGGGATCAAAGGATGCCTCCATGTTGGTCCCCTTCAGTCTCTCCGCTGTTTCAGTTATCGGGTGTACATTGTTGGAGTCAATGTAGGCTTTCAGCGTTCCGCCGCCCCAGTTGTGAAAGATATCCGGGGGGGTTCCTGCTCCCATGGCAACCTTCAGCTTGGTTTTGTAGGCATCGTTCTGGATATGCACCACGTCCAGAACAACATTCGGATAATCCTCCATGAACCTCTGGGCGCTGGAATCTACAATCTCTCGTAAGATGTTACTGGTCTGGACGTCCCAGAGTACAAGCTCGACTTTTTCCTCTTTTCCCTGAGCCGCTGATGCTTCACCTGCTTCCTGACCTCCGCCGGCGAAGGCGAAGAAGGTGGTGAACATAAGCAAGCATGCAAGAGCTCCTTTTAGAAGCCGCTTATTCATAAAAATCCTCCTTGTGAATTTTATACGATCCATTATACCTTTCATGAATCACAGGAAAAGACAGAAGAAATCTACCTCGATGCAGGTATTCTCTACATGTAGAATTTCTATGTATCGTATATCAAATATATCTAGGTTGACAGGGCCCTGATCCGGGATTAGCCTGAATGGCAGTGGAAATTTACGCAGGCAAAAAATATCGGAATATGGTCGATACGGTGCGAAACCGGCTTAGGGAGAGGAAGTTTTATGTCCAGCTGGTTGCTTCCATGCTCTTTCTTGCAATGCTTCCGATTTTTATTATAAGCGCTTTTCTGTTCATCAATACCCAGCGGGCCTTTGAACGGCAGATTATGGATGCCAATCTCCGGTATCTCAGACAAACAGAGAATGCCTTTTACATTGTAAAAAACCAGATCGATTCCAGCTTTCTCCAGCTTATCCTGGACAACATTGTAGCGGATTATGAAAACTACCCCCACGGAAAACGCCTGGAGGCGGAGGCTGAATCCGGGAACCTTGAGAACAGCGAAGAGATATCCCTCTATTTCCGGGCCAAGGACCGTGTTTTCAACAAGCTCAGCGGTTTGCGCCTGTCCAACCGTTTTATCCAGTCCGTCTATTACTACGACGGTGACAAGGAGTCGGTGTTGACGGACAGCTGGGAGGAGTACGGTATATCCGAGTATTTCGATACCAGCTGGATGGATTTTCTGCAGGATGATTCACGTTCAGGCCTGAGCTGGAAAGCCCGCATCGCCGGATTCAAATACGGACCCGACCGAAACATTATCTCCGTTCTGCTGCCCTCGTTTAAGGATAACAACGTTTTTATCGTCAACCTCGACGCCGACCGATTGTATCGTCACATTGTTCAACGGACTTCCACCAGTTCGCTGACTTCCATATTTCTTTTCGACCGGGACGGAAATCCCGTGCTCTACGATGAGCAGCTCTTCGGCCGCCGGGAATTGTCCTTCCTTATGGAATCGGAGGAATCGATAATCAATGAGAATTCAGGCAGCCGCAGCATACTGCGAGAAGGTTCGCTTCTGACCTTTGTATCGTCTCCCCAGCTGGAGTGGACCTTTGTAAGCAGGACGGACCTGGACAGTCTTTATCAGCATGTCCACTCCCTGCGCCGGGTGTTTCTCTTTGCAACCGGTATAATCCTGGTTTTTGCCATTTCCGTCGGGTTTTTCGCTACCCGGAGGCTCTACAATCCCATCTCCCGGCTTGTATATCTTGTAGGTGATCTACGAAAAGAGCGCGGTTCCGCGGCATCACAGCCGGCTCTGCCCAGCAGGTACGGAGAACTGGATTATGTTATAGGCTGTATCAAGGAATCGGAGCAGGCCCGCCGCAGGCTGCGGACGAGTCTCAGCGAAAGCATGCCGGCTTACCGTGAAAAGCTGGTGCGCTCCCTTATAAAGCCCAATTCCATACCGCCGGAGCAGCTCAATTCCCGGCTGGACTTTGCATCCATCAAGATAGATCCGGAAAATATAGCCGCCATGGTTGTGGCCGTAGCCCGGAGGGACCGGGACAATGAAGAACCCGAGGAGGATTCCCTGAAGCGTCTCTGGATTGCCGATGTAATCCGTTCCTCCGTGCGGTCGGTAAGCACAGGAGACGTTGCAGAAACCGATGACAACTGGTTTGTGGTCATAGTGAACAGTGAAGGCGCCATGCTGGATATGCTCTTTCATTGTGCGGAAATGATTCAGAATGCCATAACACGGAGGGTTGAGGCTGACTGTACCATCGGAATCGGGAGCGTGCAGGATAATATCCGGGACCTGCATCTCTCCTACCAGGAGGCAGTGGAAGCCCTCAAGCACGGCATGCTCGCCGGAGTGGGGGAGATCGTACACATCCAGGACATCCGGATCGGAAAGGTATGGCCTTCTGAA
>Ga0334898_1001759_pt1 | contig 22554 bp, 18 predicted proteins | sample GraSluR3_MG_10_FD_207228 | JGI IMG/M metagenome (GOLD analysis project Ga0334898, IMG submission 207228) | Sludge microbial communities from methane-producing bioreactor in Wageningen University, Netherlands - Granular Sludge_3_08-R3 | ecosystem: Engineered > Bioreactor > Anaerobic >... | reverse complement strand
CGCATCCGGGTACCGCCGCAATACCATTGCCCGATCCCTGAAGACCAGCCGCAGCCACGCTGTTGGATTTCTGACCCCGGAGATTGCCAACGACTTTTTCATGTACATAGCCGAAGGAGTTGAGGAGAGACTGCAGGCGGAGGGCTACAGCCTGATTATCTGCAATACCGCGGAGAAGGCGGAAACCGAGGAGCGGCGGATCGACCTTTTAAGCGATCAGCGGGTTGACGGGGTTATCATAATCCCCGCGGGTAACTCCGGAGCACACTATGCAGCGTTGACCGAACGGAACATCCCTGCGGTAGTCGTTGACCGGATGGTAAGCGGCTTCGACTGCGATGCGGTGCTGGTGGATAATATCGGCGGCAGTTACTCCGCAGCCCTGCGCTTTTTTGAGGCCGGGGTGCGCCGCATCGGCTTTATCGGGGGACGCCAGGATCTGACCACCGCTCAGGAGCGCTGGGAAGGGTTCCGGAGGGCCCATGAGGACCATCATATCCGGATCGATCCGGAACTGGTCTGTTTCGGCGATTTCCATGTAAATTCCGGCTACGAGCTGGCAGGCAGGCTGATGGCCCTGTCAGATCCTCCAAGGCACCTCTTTATTGCCAACTACTTCATGCACGTCGGCGCAACCCGTTATCTTCTGCAGAGCGGTACGGGTACGGCAAGGGGAATCCAGACCGCCGGGTTTGACAGTATGGACCTGGTGCCCCTGCTGGGGTTTTCAGCCTTCACTCTGTCTCAGCCCATGCGGGAGATGGGGCAGACCGCCGCAGAGCTCCTGCTCAGGCGTATTCGCCGGCAGTATGACGGCCCTCCTGTTATCCGGCGTCTTCCCACGGGCATTATTACCCATCACAACCTCTCCCGGTAATTTTTTGTTGCGTTATTGGGAAAGCTCTGTCATACTATTCATGCATGTAATCGATTACATGCTCCAGAAGCTATTAATCTGAATGAAGTAAGGAGATAAAAATGGCAGAAAAACGACTTTTCAACGCCTTTCCCAAAGTCGGAATCAGGCCCACCATCGACGGCAGACAGCGGGGTGTCCGGGAATCCCTGGAAGAGCAGACCATGAACATGGCCAATGCGGCGGCCAGACTGATCAGTGAAAACCTTCGCTATCCCAACGGTGATCCGGTGGACTGTGTTATTGCGGACAGAACCATCGGCGGGGTGGCTGAATCGGCCATGTGTGCCCGGAAATTTGCCGACCAGGGGGTAGGGGTCTCCCTGACGGTAACCCCCTGCTGGTGCTACGGTACGGAGACCATGGATATGGACCCCTTTATTCCCAAGGCCGTCTGGGGCTTCAACGGGACTGAGCGTCCTGGGGCGGTGTATCTTGCGGCGGTTCTGGCCGGCTATTCCCAGAAGGGACTGCCGGCTTTCGGTATCTACGGCCGGGAGGTGCAGGATGCTGACGACACCTCCGTTCCCGCGGATGTCCGGGAGAAGATCCTCAGCTTCGCCAGGGCAGGCCTGGCCGTGGCAATGATGCGCGGCACAAGCTACCTCTCCATGGGCTCGGTTTCCATGGGAATTGCCGGCTCCATCGTGGACGACAGCTTTTTCCAGGACTATCTGGGCATGCGGAATGAATATGTCGATATGTCCGAGTTCATCCGGCGGATTGAGGAGGAGATATACGACAAGGAAGAATTCAAAAAGGCCCTGGTTTGGACCAAAAAGTTCTGTAAAACAGGTCAGGATCCGAATTCTGCAGACCAGCAGCGAAGCCCTGAGCAGAAGGAGGAAGACTGGGGGTTTGTCGTCAAGATGTGTCTGATCGCAAAGGATCTGATGAATGGAAATCCACGGCTGGCGGAACTGGGCTTTGGCGAGGAGGCCATGGGTCATAACGCGCTGGTTGCGGGCTTCCAGGGACAGCGTCAGTGGACCGATCATTTTCCCAACGGCGACTTCATGGAGACCATACTGAATACCTCCTTCGACTGGAACGGTCCCCGTCAGCCGTATATCGTCGCCACCGAGAACGACAGCCTCAACGGAGCGGCCATGCTCTTTGGGCATCTTCTTACCAATACCGCGCAGATCTTTTCCGATGTGCGTACCTTCTGGAGTCCCGAGGCAATCGAGCGGGTTACCGGACAGAAGATGAGCGGTATCGCCGCCGGCGGTCTGATCCATCTGATCAATTCCGGCTCAACCTGCCTTGACGGAACGGGGGAGCAGCTGAAGGACGGGAAACCGGCGATCAAACCCTTCTGGGAGATCGATGAGGACGAGATACAGGCCTGTCTCGCGGCTACCGAGTTCTGTCCCGCCGACGCCGGGTATTTTCGGGGAGGAGGATACTCCACAGACTTCCTTACCCGGGGCGGGATGCCGGTAACCATGTTCAGAATCAACATTGTCAAGGGACTGGGACCGGTACTTCAGATTGCCGAAGGTGAGACCGTAAGCTTGAGCGAGGATGTTCACCGGACCCTGGACGACCGTACCAACCCGACCTGGCCCACCACCTGGTTTGCTCCCCGGCTTACCGGGCAGGGTGCCTTCCGGGATGTCTACCAGGTAATGGCCAACTGGGGCGCCAACCATGGAGCCATCAGCTACGGCCATATCGGCGCCGATCTGATTACCCTGGCATCCATGCTGCGGATTCCGGTCTGCATGCATAATGTGGACGAAGGGAGCATATTCAGGCCGAGCTCCTGGAACGCCTTCGGCATGGATAAGGAAGGTGCCGACTATCGGGCCTGTGCTAACTTCGGATCCCTCTACGGAGTCTGATTATGAGACCACAAGGCGACATTCTCGCCTTCGATTTCGGGGCCTCCTCCGGCCGCTGCATTGCCGGCCGCCTGGAGGGGGATTCCCTGGAAATCGAAACAATTCACCGTTTCGAGAACCGTCCGGTCCGGCTGAACGGTCGGTTCCACTGGGACATTCTGGGCCTCTACCGGGAGATCCTGGAGGGACTGATTATCCATCGGCGTGATTTCGGCCGGATGGTTCGCTCTCTGGCGGTGGATACCTGGGGTGTGGACTACGGGCTTATCGGTAAGGACGGAAGGCTTCTGTCAAATCCTTACCATTACAGGGACAGCCGCACCGACGGCATACCGGAGAAGCTCTTTACCCTTGTCTCGGAGGATGAGCTCTATGCCGCCGGGGGTATCCAGATGATGAGCATCAATACGATTTTTCAGCTTTTTGCGGAGCGGGAGGAGAACCGGGAGCTTTTCGAATCTGCACGGGCTGTTGCCATGACCCCGGATCTGCTGAATTATTTTCTGACAGGAAAATTACGGAGCGAAGTCTCCATCGCTTCCACCAGCGCTCTGGTGGATCCTCGAAAGCGTGACTGGAACTGGCGGCTGATCGAAAAACTCGGGTATCCGGCAAGGCTTTTTACCCCCGTAATTCAACCCGGGAAAGAACTGGGACCGGTCAGTGCCGACGTGGAGGCTTTTACCGGGCTGTCGGGAACCAGGGTCTTTGCGACATGCTCCCACGATACCCAGTCGGCAATAGCTGCCGTACCCGCGGAAAGGGGGGAATTTATCTACCTCTCCTCGGGAACCTGGAGTCTCATGGGGGTTGAGGCTGATGAACCGGTCCTGAGCCCCCGGGCGGCGGAACTCGGATTTACCAATGAGATCGGAGCGGGAGGAAAAATCAGTCTCCTGAGCAACATTATGGGGCTGTGGCTCATCCAGGAATGCAAGCGTATCTGGGAACGGGAGGGGAGAGCCTTTGATTACAGCCGGCTGGTCGAAATGGCGGAGGCGGAATTGTCCTTTGGGACCCTGATCAATCCCATGGACCGGCGCTTTACCGCGCCTGAAAACATGCCGGAGGAAATACGCGATGCCGCCGCCGAGACCGGGCAGGAGGTCCCCCGAAACGAAGGGCAGACCGCCTGCTGCATTTTCAGGAGTCTTGCCCTTGTGTATCGAAGGACCATGGAGGGAATCGAAGAGCTCACCGGAAAACAGTATCCGGTGATACACATTGTGGGCGGGGGAGTCAGAAATCGTCTTCTCTGCCGTATGGCCGCCGAAGCCACAGGACGCCCGGTTGTCGCCGGTCCTGCCGAGGCCACCGCCCTGGGAAACATTATTGTCCAGGCAGCCGGGCAGGGACTGATCCCGGATCTGGCCGCCGGGCGACGTCTTGTAGCATCGACGGTTAAGCCGGAAACGTATATACCCGGCAAACGGCGGGGATGGGACGAGGCGTATCGCCGCTTTTGCAGGCTTTACCCCGAATAGGGTGGGTCTGCCCGCGAACCCTATTCGAGGTGGAAGACCTCGTCCATCTCGGCCCACCATTCTCCTTCTCCCCGGGTCTTCAGGGGCTCCTGCATGGGGCCCATGATATTCCACCATTCCCGGGTTACCGGATCATCTGCCATCTTCTGCATGTCCTTATCGAAATCTGTACCCACATACTCAAAATAGGCGAACAGAAAACCGTCCTTGTGAAAGATTGAGTAGTTACGGATGTTGCATGCCCGGATTGTCGCGAGAACTCCGGGCCATACCTCGCGGTGATATTCGACATAACTTTCAAGAACCCCGGGCTTAAGTTTAATAAGCTGACCATGTCGTTGCATTTTCTTCCTCCGTATAGAAAAACAGGCTGCCGGGTAAGCGGCAGCCTGCTTGTATCTTTAGTTTATGTACATTTTATACTTGTGCTTGCAGATCAATCGTACAGGAGACCCTTGATGTCGGCGTCATCCATGTTGTCGGCGTTGTAGAATTTCGCGCCGGTATCGACGTCGGATACGGGTTCGCCCTTATAGGCTTTGACGGCCAGTTCTACTGCCTTATAACCGATCTGAAAGGGGTCCTGGGTTATGGAACCGAGGAAGTAGCCGTTCCGTACGGCGTTTTTCTGTCCCGCACCGGCGTCGTAGCCGATAACAATCAGGCCGGGATACTGCTGGGGAAGGGCGGAACCGTCGTTGGTGGCTGCCAGAAGTCCCTTGACGGTTGCTTCGTTGGAACAGAAGATTCCGAGAATGTTCTGCTCTTTTACCCTGTTCAGAACAGCGGTAGAGGCGGCCATGGAGTCGCTGGCCGAGGCGGACGCGGGAACGACCATCTCGATCATGACCTTGTTGCCCGTGGTGGGACTGTCGGAGGCGATGTAGGCGGGGTTTCCCATAACCTTAATATCGCTCTTTGCCAGTCCGGCCCGGGAGACAACGAGTTCCACCATCCGGTCCCTGAATCCGCGTCCGCGGCTCAGCAGGGATTCACCGGAGGCGTCCTGGTTCATGACTACGATCTTGACAGGCCTGGCGGCGCTTGCAGCTTTGATTTTATCACCGATCACCTCAAACATCTTTTCCGCGGCTACGCCGGCAGCGTTGTAGTTGTCGGTGGAAGCGTTGGCGTAGATCGATCCTTCCGGGGCCTCGGGAACACCGGAGTCGAAACCGATTACCGGAATCTTCCGGTTCCTGGCCTCGATGAGCTGATCGATTACAGAGTTGGTATCGAGGGCCGCCAGAGCGATGGCTGCGGGGGCTTTGGCCAGAGCAACATTGAGCATCTCTACCTGGTCCTGTACGTCGCTTTCCGAAGCAGGGCCTTCAAAGGTCATGCTGACTCCCAGTTCTGCAGCTGCGGCGGTGGCTCCAAGTTTTACCTGTTGCCAGAAGTCGTGCTGCTCTCCCTTGGATACAACTGCGATGTAGGGCGTCCCGCTGTCTTTCTGTCCTCCGGCAAATGAGCCCAGGGCAAAGACCGTCAGCATGATCAGCGCAAGGATTGCGATGCATGCTCTCTTGGATACATTCATGAAATTCCTCCTGTTATTTTTTCCTGAATACACGTTCAGGGTTTCAACCTTACTCTCCGGCCTCTTCTTCCAGCCGGCGTTTCAGCTCTTCTTCCGCCTGGCGCTCCTCCTTTTTTATTTGCGTCTGTGTATGTTTCTGTTCACGTTTCATTTTTCTGAATTCATGGTTTCGTTCATGTTTCAGCCGGGAAATCTCCTTCTTTATTCCCTCTGCTTCATCCCCCGCGGCTGAAGCAAGGCGCTGCTTCAGGTCCCTGAGTTTTTCGTTCATGTCCGCACGATACCTGTCCGCGGCGGAAAGAATGCGGATTTCCGATGCCCTTTTGTTACGGTAGATATCCAGCAGTACGGCGCTGATAACGACAACACCGGTAAAGAAGGTCTGGTAATGGGCCTGCAGGTCCATGGACGGGAGTCCGGAACGGAGTACGCTTATAATATAAACACCTATAAGGGTTCCAAAGATCGATCCGATTCCTCCGGAAAGGGATGTTCCTCCGATTACCGCTGCGGCAATGGCGTAGAGTTCAAATCCCTGGCCCTGGGCGGGCATAACGGTGGTATAGACTGCGGGAAAAGCTATCCCTCCGATTCCCGCACAGACTCCGCTGGTAACATAGGCCATCATCTCCCATTTCTTCACGTTTATTCCCGAAAGCCTGGCGGCTTCCTTGTTGCTTCCTATGGCGAAGATGTAGCGTCCCATTCTGGTTTTTGTCAGAATGATGTAGGCAATCAATGCCACGAGCAGAAGCACCCCTGCACCGGTGGGAATCGACTGATAGTCTTCGGTAATAATCTTGAAAATGTTTTTGAACCAGCCGTCTTCACCGGCACGGGTTGGAAAAGTCGCACTTCTTACATTGGAGACGATAGAGCCGATACCCATGGAGATCATCATTGTGCCGAGGGTTGCAATAAAAGGGGGAAGCTTCAGCCGGGAGACCATGATGCCATTGAAAACGCCGAAGAGGGTGCCGATCAGCAGGATGAGCAGCAGGGATGTCCACATGGGCCAGCCCCAGGTAACGTAGGCGGTACCGCCGATGATGGATGCGCACATCATAACGGTCCCAACGGAGAGGTCTATACCGCCGGTAATTATTACGAAGGTTACTCCTATGGCTATAAAACCGATATAATAGGAGGCATCGAATATGTTTACCAATGTGGCGTAGGAGAAGAAATTCCGCCCGAATAATCCGAAGAAAAGATAAAGGATTACCAGCGCTGCAGGGGCCATAAGCTTTTGCAGGCTCTTTTCGCTAAACAGTTTTTTCATTCACAAGACTCCTGTTTCAGTTACGCATGGTCGCGTATTTCATTATCTCTTCCTGGTTCGCTTCGCTTATATCGAGCTCTCCGGTTTTTCGACCTTCGCACATGATCAGTATGCGGTCGCTCATGCGCAGAATCTCCGGGAGTTCGGAAGAGATCATGATGATGGATTTTCCGCTTTTAACCAGATCGTTCATAAGGGTATAGATTTCGCTTTTTGCCCCGACATCGATACCCCGGGTCGGTTCGTCGAAGATAAGGATGTCGCTGTTTCGTATAAGCCATTTCGCGATGATGACCTTCTGCTGGTTGCCTCCGGACAGGTTTTTCAGCAGTTGTTCCAGGGAAGGTGTTTTTATATTCAGTTTGTCTACATATTCTCCCACCACCTTGTCTATCCTGCCGCTCTGTACGAAAAGGTTTTTCACGAAGGATTCGTAGGTAGGGAGAACTGCGTTCTCGCTTACGCTCAACCCCAGGGCCAGACCGTAGCGTTTACGGTCCTCCGAAAGGTAGCCTATACCGTGCGAGACGGCATCCATGGGGGAGCGGATTGTTACCGGACGGCCCTTTACTTCGATAATTCCACTGTCGATTCTGTCGGCTCCAAAGATGGCCCGGGCTGTTTCGGTCCGTCCGGCACCCATCAGGCCGGCAAAGCCGAGGATCTCTCCCCTGCGCAGCTCAAAACTGACGTCCTTGACCATTCTTCCGGCGTTCAAGTCACGTACTCTCAGAACAACCTCGGCGTCATGCGGCACGCTGCTCTCCTGTTTCGGCTCTTCGTAGATAACCCGGCCGACCATCATGTTGATTATCTCTTCCTTGCTGGTTTCCGTCGTATTTCGGGTGCCCACGTATTCTCCGTCCCGGAGGACGCTAACCCGGTCGGTAATGCGGGATATCTCGTCCATGCGGTGGGAGATGTAGATCATACCCACCCCCCTGGAAGCCAGATCCCGCATAATGCTGAAAAGTTCGTCGATTTCCGCGTTTGTAAGGGCTGCCGTCGGTTCGTCCAGGATCAGGACCTTCAGGTCGTGGGAGACCGCTCTGACTATCTCCACCATCTGCTGCTTGCCTACGGTCAGGTTTCCAAGGCGTTCAGTGGGGTCAATCTTCATGTTCAGGTGCCGGAAAAGCTCCTCGGTCCGCCGGTTCTGGTCCTTCTCGTTCAGGAAAAGTCCCCGACCCCGTGTTGATTCCCGTCCGATAAAGATATTCTGAGCAACCGTCAAATGGTCCATCATGTTCAGTTCCTGGTGAATTATCCCGATTCCCATTTCAAGGGCGTGTTTAGGGTCGGAGGGATTGAAGAGCTGACCCATATAGTAAATCTCACCCGAATCCTTAGGATGAATACCTGTAAGTACCTTCATCATCGTGGATTTCCCGGCTCCGTTTTCTCCCACAAGAGCATGGACCTCTCCCTCGTAGAGGTCAAAATCCACCCCTTTGAGAGCATGGACCCCTGCAAAACGCTTGTCGATATTTTTCATTGACAGGATTGGTTCTTTTTTCAAAACATGCGCTCCTTGGAATCGTATGACAATTGTCACCCTGTTTCCGGAATCGCGGAATCGAGAATCTTACGGATTATGTTGAATATATTCCGGTTATTCCGGATGACCGATGTTCTGGACGGGAAAGAGGAGTTCCTGATATTCCCTGCTGAACATGTTTTCCCGGGTTATCAGGATGGATCCGGTATCTATGAAGGATGGAATCGTGTTTCCAAGGAGGAATTCCGCCGCACTTTTTACCGACATGTAGCCCATATTGTAAGGCCTCTGGACCACCAGGGCGTCAATGACTCCTGCCTCAAGATAGGCAAGCTCCTGCGTGGCATTGTCAAAGCCCACCACCAGGACCGTTTCCTCGGCTCCCTTCTCCGCGATTGCATCCCCGACTCCCAGCGCCGCTGCCTCATTCAGGGCGACTATGCCTCCCAGATTCACGTTTTTCAGGAGCTCCAGGGTTGTCCTGTAGGCCTTTTCCTGCTCCACATCGATAAACCATGTTCCGATTATGGTCTCCCCCTCCAGAGCATTTCTGACTCCCGCTTCCCGGTCAATGGCTGTAGCGGTCTCCTTTATATGGCTGACGATGGCAATCTCCTTTCGGTCGTGCCGGGCCATGAGTCGCTTCATCTCTCTGCCGGCCTTTTCTCCCGCTTCGATGTTGTCGGTGGCAACAAAGGCGACGGGGATGGTGGAATCCACTGCGGAGTCGAAGGTTATTACCGGAACACCGAGCTCGCTGGCCCGTTCAACGGAGGGGACCAGGCGCTTGTAATCCGTGGCGGCCAGCAGGATGAGCGGGGGGCGCTGTTCGATGACTTTATTGACGATCTCGATCTGAAGGTCTATCTCCTTTTCGAAATGGGGACCGCTTATTTCGTAATCCAGGCCGTACTCCCGTGCTGCTTCCACTATTCCCCGGGTGGCGACCTCCCAGAAGTCCATGGGTTTTCGTTCCCGGGATTTCATGATGATTTGAATGGGTTTTTCCAGTTCAGGCATTTCCGGGATGTTCTGGTCGAAAAAGAGGCTAAAGGTCATGAACAGAACAAGCGCAGCCATCAGACTGAGGAGTGGAACAAACCATTTCTTCATACCGCGGACTCTCCTTTTCTGGAAGGAAAGACAATCGTGATTGTGGTCCCTTCTCCCTGGCGGCTTGTGCAGGAGATGCCGAAATTCTCACCAAAATAGAGCCTGAGCCGGGCGTGCACGTTTCGGATACCAACACCCATGCCTCCCCGGGCATGACGCCCCTGTTCCATAAAGGGGTGTTTCAGGGCTGAATTCAGAAGCCGGAGCTTCTCCGGCGCCATGCCTATGCCGTTATCCTCCACGGTAAAGACGATTGTCTCGTCCTCCTTTCTGCCCCGGATGCGTATGCGGCCTTTTTCGTCAATCTCCTTGATGCCGTGGTATATTGCGTTCTCCACCAGGGGCTGGAGGGTTATCTTCAGAATCTCGAACTCGTAAAGACTGGGGTCCACATCGATCACATAGTCGAATTTGTTTCGGTAGCGCATCTCCTCGATGGTCAGATAGGATTGCACATGGTCTATTTCGTCCTTTATCGAGATCAGTTCCCGTCCCTTGCTTATGCTGATGCGGAACAACCTGGCCAGGGCAGAGGTCATAAGGACCACCGCTGAATGCTGCTGCATCTCTCCCATCCAGATTATTGAATCCAGGGTATTGTAGAGGAAGTGGGGATTTATCTGGGCCTGCAGAGCCTTCAGATCGCTCTTTCGTTTGAGTTCCTGCTCCCGGATATTCTCCTGCATCAGTTCCCGGATTCTTGTCACCATTATATCGTATTCCCGGGCCAGCTCCTGTATTTCGTCCGTGGCCCGTATGCGACCGACCAGCTGGAACTCTCCGGTGTCGACACTCTTCATGGTTTTCTGCAGCTGTCTGATCGGTTTGGTAATGCCCAGGGTAACGGTGTTGGTTGCTATACCCACGATAAGGAAGAGGGCAAGTCCTATGATTGCGTAACCTGCCTGAACATTCCGCCACTCGGTGATGATGTCGTCGGAGCGGAGTACGCTTACCATGTGCCAGCCGGTAAGAGGAGATGTGTCCACCATGAAGTAGCGTTCCCCATCGCTGTAGGTCATGCGTTCACTGTCTCCAAGCAGGTTTATTATCCGGTCGATGGGTTCGCTTTTCAGGTCGCTGTAGACCAGCTGCTGGGTCGGGTGGAAAACGTAGTTGCCCTGCTCATCGATAACGAAATTGTACCCCTTCTTGCCGATAACCATGGACTGGCACAGCTCCTGTATCCTGTTGAATTTGAGGTCCACAAGGAGTACGCCGGGGGTGCTCGGTCTATGTCTGGTATTAATCTGTCTGCTCAGCGAAACCACCCAGGAGTACTGTCCCTTGACCAGATTCTGGACGTAGGAACCGGAGACAACGGTTTTTCCTCGCGCAGCGAGGGCATTTACATACCATGAACGGCGGGTATAGTCGGTCCAGGGGTTTATTGCAAGATCCGGGTCGCTGGAAATAACGGAACCCCCGGGGGGGAAAATAAGTATTTCCGAGATGTCGTCCCGGGCCTGGATATAATGGGCGAGCATTGTCTCCACTGCCCTCCGGTCCCCCTCGAGTCCATCATCCTCCAGGAGGCGCTGAAGTTCAGAGTTTTCAAGAACCGCCGAAGCGATCTTTTCCATCCCCTGTATGTAGGAATCTATCTGCCGGGTCAGCTGTCCCAGCATGGCCTGATTTGTTTCCAGGGTTGAGTTCCGCACCGTGTTCAGGGTAAAGCGGAAAGCCACCAGCTGCATGATGAAGATGGTGGCGAAGATCATTACGGTAAAGGTGATGTATATGCGGGAGCCAAGGGTCCCGAAGCTGATGAGGCTTCTCATTGTTCAAGACTCTTTCGGTATTCCATGGGGGTCATGTTGGTATTCTTCTTGAACAGGAGGGAAAAATACCGGGGATCGGTATATCCTGTGCGTTCGGCGATTTCGTAACTTTTCAGGTCGGTGGTCTTGAGAAGCTGTTTGGCGGCATTGATTCTGAAGGAGGTCAGGTACTCTACAAAGGTCTGGCCTGTTCCCTCCTTGAAAAGCACGCTGAACTGGCTGGTGGAGAGGAAGAGTTTGTTACACATTTGCCCCAGGGAGAATCCCGGATCTGCATACTCCTGGGCGATTATCTTTTTTGCCTTCTCCACCCGGGAAAGCATCATTTCATGACGCCGCTTTCGGATACCTCGTTCTAACTCTCCTATCATGCGCTCGAAGAAATTCCGTGCATCCCGGAGGGAGTGAAAGCAGTCCGGCTGGTAGGAAAGAAGAGACTCGTTCTCCAGGGAAAGGTCCATCTCCTGCAGAAAATAGAGCAGAATGGAGTGGAGGCGGATAAGGTAGTATGCTGCCTCGTTCATGGTCAGATAGTGATTTTCCAGGTAACTGAACATTTCATCCACAGCTTCCCTGGTCTGCCGTTCGCATCCCGCCTTGAGCTGATCGAGGATCCTGCCTGAATACAGGGTGAAGCCTTCCGGGGATATGGTTTTTTTGTTCCTCACCTGGTCGATGAAGACTATCTGGGAAAGACCGAGTACACGGGAATAATCAAGGGCGTTCCGGGCGCCTTCGAAGGAGCCGGGCAGATCAGCAAGGGAGTCTGTGATATGGCCGCAACCGGCGGCAATCTGGTCCATTCGAAGCCGGGATACCTCTCTGTATGCTCCGTGGGCAATTTCACGGGCCTTGAGTGTCATGGCTTCCTCGTCTTTTTCCTGAAGCAGAAGTACCAGGTTCTCTTCCCGGTCTGTGAAAACTTCATCGTATTCGCTTATCTCCGACCTGACGGATTCCGAGAGAGCGATCCGCTCCAGTTCGCTCCAGAAGACCGGGATTTCCAGCATCAGTATCTGATAAAAGCAACCGAGATCCTTCCACTGGAAGTATTCTTTTCTTCTCTGTACAATCTCCGGTTCAAGCTTTCCCGAGGCGAGACGATAGAGAAAACGCTCCCGGAGAAGGGGAAAGCTCTGCTCCAGTTTTTCCTTCATCTGTTCCTGCAGCGCCCTGGCGGCCTTTTTTTCGTCCAGCTCCTTCTTTACCTTTTCCAGGGCCGTTCCCAGCTCTGCAGCGGTTATCGGCTTCAGCAAAAAGTCCCGGACATGGTATTTTACCGCTTCCTGGGCGTATTCAAAATCATCGAAGCCGGTAAGTATAAGCACCTCGGTTTCGGGAAAGGTGCGGGAGATGTGGCCGCTCAGCTCCAGACCGTCCATTCTTGGCATGTTTATATCCGAGATCACCACGTCCACCGGGTTATTCTTCAGGTAGTCCAGGGCCTGAACACCATGTTCGAACATACCCGCCAGGAGAAAGCCGTTTGTTTCCCAGGGAAGGCAGGAAGATATGCCGTCGCGGATTATGGCCTCGTCATCCACAAGAATCAGTCTATACATCGAAAGCAGTATATCCCGGCTTTTCCGTGGCCTCAAGAAAAATAAATCCCCCACCGGCTGTGGTCCGTAGGGTTCCAGCAATCCGGATTCTTCTCATGGAAGATCCAGCCTGTAAATTTTTTCCGCATTCCCGGAAAAAACTGCTTCCTGTTCATCAGAGCTCAGCCGGGAGCAGTATTCGGCCAGCGTCTGATACCACTCATCATAGGTGGAAGCCAGCAGGCAGACAGGCCAGTCGCTGCCGAACATGAGCCGTCCTGCCCCAAAGACTTCAAAGGCCTTGTCCAGGTAGGGCTTCAGGTTCTCCAGGGTCCAGCTTTTCCAGTCCGCCTCGGTGACCATCCCTGAAATTTTGCAGTACAGGTTTTCCCTGCAGGCAAGTTCGGTCATGTTCTTTCCCCAGGGTTCGAGTACTGCTGCGGCAATACGCGGTTTGGCAAGGTGGTCCAGAACGAAGACCTGATGCGGATGTCGGTCCACGAACTCGATTACCTCCGGAAGCTGCCCTTCGGTCACAAGAATATCGTACACCAGTCCGTAGTTCTCCAGCAGCTTTACGCCCCGGTTAAAATCCTTTCCCAGAATAAAGCGGGGGTCTGACTCATCCTGTACGACATGCCGGACCCCCACAAGGCGTCTGCCTGTTCTGTTTTCGAGCCGGGACGCAATTTCCTCCTCCAGGCTGTCGCTCTGCAAGGGGAGCCAGCCTACGACTCCCTTTATGAAAGGGGACTTGTTCGCCAGGGTCAGCAGCCAGTCCGTCTCTTCCAGGCTCTGCCGGGCCTGCACCGCCACACATCCATCTATGCCGGAGGCGGCAAGCTCCGAACGGAGCATTCCGGGGCTGAAATCCTGTCTTAAAACGATCATGTCCCGGTCTATCCAGCCATACTCCGCTTCAGAAAAGTTCCAGAGATGGTGGTGGGAATCGATGACCTTGTTCACCTGAGCTGCTCCGGCGTTACGGAGATCAGTCCCTGCTCAAGAAGGCTTTCCCAGAACTCCCGGGGCGCCCGGTACTTGAGGCTGCGTACATTTTCCGCGATACGTTCAGGTCTGGTCGTGTTCATGGCGATCGATTTGACAGCCCGTGGCGCCAGACCGAATTCGATGCATGCTTTCGCGGGGTTTACCGCAAACTGCCGGCACACCCGGTTGAAGTTCTCTCTCCAGCGGAAAAGCTCCGGAGATTCCGAAGAATCTACCGGCTTGTAGTCAAAGTAGCTTCCGCCCACCAGAAAGCCGGAATTGAAGAGGGCGGAGTTGATTACATAAACCCCCTTTTCTTCCAGTTCGGCAATAAAGCTGAGAAGCTCCCCGGGATGGGTATATATCGTCAGACTGTCGGCCAGCATGATCCAGTCGAGTGCAACCTTTTCCAGGACCTCCCGGATCACCCTCCAGTCCTTGGATCCGATTCCGATGGCCGCGGCATCACCGGAGCTCTTTAGATCTTCCAGGGCCCGGTAGGCCTCCAGGATATTCCGGAATCTTCCCGCTCTTTCCGCCTTCGATTCGGCAGCCGCCAGGTATTCGTCCGGATCATGAACTGAAAGCATCTGCGCTGTGTATCCTTCTCCGAGAAGAGTGTTCCCCTGCTCCCAGCACTCCAGGATTCCTTCGTAACCGATGGACTGTTTCGCGTCATGGCGCAGGTTTTTCCATATCCCGGGTTCAAAGGACGGTTCTCCTCCTCGGAGAGGCACGCGTTTCCACCCGAGCTTGTTACTTATGACGATTTCCTGATCCGGTATTCCCAGGTGACGGAGAGCTTTGCCGATCTCCTCCAGGGCGAGACCGGCGCCGTATTTTCCTGCGCTGTCGACGCAGACCGGGGAGGGACTCGCTTTGAACCAGCCTTCCACGATGTTCCTTTTAGACTCGTCGTCGAGTTCGCGATAGAGGTTCCCAAGGGCGCTGGATCCGAATATCAGTTCAGGTATGCGAATCCCTGTTCGACCCAGAGTGTTGTGTATTTTTCCGGCATCCATTCCGTAATTATGAATCCCTTTGCCCGTGCCGACAATGCGTAAAATGCGCATAGCCTATATCGGATAACGCAAAAACCTGGTTCTTCTGTTATACTGTGGGAATGAAGCGCATTGCCCTGGGAATGGGCCTTTCCGACTATTATGATCACGGCATTGCCCGGGGTATTGTAAAATATGCCAGGAATAAACCGGATTGGCGGCTCTACGGACAGGGCTGGATGTTCTCTCCTCTGGAGGATCTTTCTGCCTGGGACGGCGACGGTGTCATAGTCCGCCTGGAGTATGCTGAACAGATCCCCTGCCTGTCGGGACTTGCATGCCCGGTGGTGGATGTTGCCAATGCCTTCGGGGTTCACCGTATCTGCAGGGTCCACAACGATGACTACGAAACCGGCAGACTGGCGGGACGTCACTTCAAGGAAAAGGGTTTTTCCAGTTTCGCATTCTGCGGAACCTCCCATGGAGAGTGGTCGAGGCAGCGTCTTGCAGGATTCATGGATGAGACCGGGCAGCACAGGATGCCTGTTTTTCTGCAGCCCCTTCGCTGGTGGCTCCGGGAAAGCTTCGGCACGGAGCTGTCCAGCTTCCTGGCGGGACTCTCCGGGCCTGTGGGACTCTTTACCTGTAACGACAAGGTGGGCCTCAGGGTGAGCAGTGTGTGCGGGGCTGAAGGATTCGACGTACCTGAACGGGTGGCCATCCTCGGTGTCGATAACGAGGACATCCCCTGTGAGCTGGCGAATCCCCCCCTTTCCTCAATAGCGCTGGATCTGGAAAGAATCGGCGTTATGGCGTCGGTAGAACTCGAAGCTCTCATGAACTCCCGGGGGGCGACACGGAGGTCGGAGAAGTCAGTCAAAATTCCGCCGGTGGGCATCATCGAACGGGAATCGACATCCTCCTATGCCAGCTGCGACCCTCTCGTGGTCGCCGCATTTCGTCTCATTCGCGGCAGCGACGGACACCGTAAACGCGTAGCCGATCTGGTTCATGAGCTCGCCTCGGGAAGAAGGAGTCTGGAGATCCGTTTTAAAAGGGAGACCGGGCAGACCCTCCATCAGGCACTGACCGCCCAGAAGATCCGCGTGGCCGGTCGAATCCTGCGAAGCACCGACAAGACAATGGAAGCTGTTGCCGGGGAGTCCGGTTTTGGATCGGCGCAGCGTTTTTTTACCTGCTTCCGTGAACAGACCGGAATGACGCCGGCAGAGTTCCGCAGGAAAGGGGGGCGATATGGGGAGTGATCTGCGGGAGAAATACCCTTGCCCTGGGTGTTGCTCTCTGATTATACTGGTTTTTTCATTTATCAGAAACCTGAATTGACGGAGGTCTGTATGCCGGTAAACCTGAAGGGTCGCAGCCTGATCAGTCTCAAGGACTATTCTCCAGCGGAGATCCGCTATCTCCTGGATCTTTCCCTGGATCTCAAGCGGAAGAAGCGTGCCGGTATACGGGGAAACCTGCTGGAGGGACGGAACATCGTCCTGCTGTTTGAGAAGACCTCCACCCGTACCCGCTGTGCTTTCGAGGTGGCTGCTTTCGACGAAGGCGCCCGGGTAACCTTTCTTACCAACAGCCAGATGGGCAAAAAAGAGTCCATCAAGGATACTGCCCGGGTGCTGGGAAGGATGTACGACGGCATTGAGTTCCGGGGTTTTCGTCAGGAGACCGTGGAGGAACTGGCTGCCCACGCCGGGGTTCCTGTCTGGAACGGATTGACCGACCTCTACCACCCGACCCAGGTACTTGCGGATCTGATGACCCTGGAAGAGATGGTTCCGAAACCCCTGTCTCATATGAAGCTCGCCTATGTGGGAGATGCCCGCAACAACATGGGGAACTCTCTGCTCATCGGCTGCGCCAAGATGGGAATCGATTTTACCGCCGTCGCTCCCAAAGAGCTCTTCCCCGATCCCGCGCTGCTCGAGGAAATGCAGGAGGTGGCTGCCCGAAGCGGTGCTGTCATCGAGCTCAGTGAGGACATTCCCCGGGGTGTCGCCGGAGCGGACGCGATCTATACCGATGTCTGGGTTTCCATGGGCGAGGAGGAGCAGTTTGCCCGGCGCATCGCCCTCTTAAAGGATTACCAGGTAACAGCCGAAATGCTGGAGATGACCGGCAACCCGGATGTGCGTTTTCTCCACTGCCTGCCCTCTTTTCACGACCTGAACACCGAAACCGGCAGGGCGGTGCACCGGGAGTTCGGTCTTGATGCCATGGAGGTTAGCGACGAGGTCTTTGAAGGCCGGAATTCCGTGGTTTTTGATCAGGCGGAAAACAGGATGCACACCATCAAGGCGGTAATGGCTGCCAGTATCGGGAATCTCTAGCTTCGAGACAGGGGATTCTCACTGTCGGGGTCGAAACCTTTGAGGACCTGAAGCATCGTCTCCGGGGCGTCCGTAAAGATTCCCCGGACCCCCTGACGGAAAAGACGTTTTGCCTCCTCCGGATCATTGACGGTCCAGACCTGTACCGGGACTCCGGACTTTGCCCAGGAGGAAATCAGGCTCCTGTTTACCACCTGTATATTCCCGTGAACCTCGGGTACCTGGAATATCCGGCCTTTGATAAGTACCGCCGCCAGGGGGCGCAGATACGTAAGCCCCCTCCGGTTGAGAATTACCGCTGTTCGGACCTCTCCCGGGCTCATGGATGTCAGACAGGCCGGAGCCAGGCGGCGGAAACGGCGCAGAACATTTCCGTTAAAGCTTCCGGTAATAACCCGTTCCCAGGCACGATGGGCCGCCAGGACCTGGGCGTAGCGAACCGCGATCATGGGATCCGGGCTTTTCAGGTCGATGTTGAAGACCCCCTCGGGAAACTCCTCCAAAAGCTCGCTCAAGGTCATTATGTAGAGTCCCATCCCCCTGAAGGCGGGCCTGGCAAATCCTGCATCCAGGCTTCGTAATTCCGCCAGGCTCGATTCTTCTATAACAAGATCTCTGTCGGTGTTTCTCCCCGTCCCTTCATCGTGCCACAGTACGAGTTCTCCATCCGCCGTCATGTGCAGGTCCGTCTCTACCATATGGCAGCCCAGCTCAAAGGCGCTGCGGAAGGCCGGCAGGGTGTTTTCGGGAAACGCGTCGGAGTTACCCCGGTGGGCGAAAATACCGGTTCGCAGGGAAAGGACATCTCTGGCGTAAATCATCGTTTGGCCTCCTTGCCTGTGGTCCTTGAGTACTGTTCCGAATCGTGGGGATGGACATCGATCAAAGTATTTTCTGGCATGGGGTTAGCTGCTTTACCGTGCCCTTATAATGGTTTTTTCCTGAATAACGGAAGTTCACGAGCAGTACAGCGGTTTCATCCCCACGATTCGGAACACTATGTAATCCTTGCAGAAAAATGATATTTGTTTCAATTGTCCAGACCCCGTGGTATACTTCCGGCGTGAAAAAAACCGGCGGATGCACCCAATGAAGAAGCTCTACACCGTTACTCCGGATATCCTCAATGCCGCAGGAGAGGTTTCCACCCAGGTAAAGAGGCTGCTGCAGCAGCTCGGGGTCTCCCAGAAGGCGGTACGCCGCTTCTCCGTTGCCCTATACGAGGGTGAGATAAATATGGCGGTACACGCCGGCGGGGGGACAGCAGAGATCGATATAAGCTCTAAACAGATCAGTGCGGTCCTGAAAGACCAGGGGCCGGGCATCGCGGATGTGGATCTCGCCATGCAGGAGGGATTCTCCACGGCCAATGAGTACATCCGGGAGCTCGGATTCGGAGCCGGCATGGGATTACCCAACATGAAGCGCTATACCGACATTTTTACCCTGGAATCGTCGCCAGATACCGGAACCACTGTCTCCTTTACCGTCTTTTTAAACGGAGATGCGCCATGACCCGCCATTCCGTGATGCTCCTGGAGGAGCGATGCAAAGGCTGTACCCTCTGTGTTACCCGTTGCCCGACCGAGGCAATCAGGGTCAGGGGCGGCAAAGCCTTTATTATGACCGAGCGCTGCATCGACTGCGGTGAATGCATCCGGGTATGTCCCCATCATGCCAAGAGCGTCCGATCCGATACCCTGGAGGAGGCCCTTGCCCTGGAGACCCCTGTGGCGATGGTGGCCCCAAGTTTTTACGGGCAGTTTAAATCCCTCATTCCTATGGAGGATTTGCTGGGGGCCCTTAAATCCCTGGGTTTTTCCGGTGTGGAAGAGGTGGCCCTGGGGGCGGAGATCGTGACGGAGGCTACGGCGAGAATACTTGAGAGCGAAGATTCTCCCCGTCCCCTTATCTCCTCCTCCTGTCCCGCGGTTGTGCGTCTCGCGGAGGTTCGCTTTCCGGCACTCCTGCCTCATCTGGTCCCTCTGCCCTCCCCCATGGAGGTCTCGGCCCGGATGATAAAGCGTTATTACGGTGAAACAGCATCGCCAGTGTTTATTACTCCTTGTCCCGCCAAGATTACCGATTCCAGGCATCCTCTCTTTGCGGGAGAGTCGAGTGTCGCCGCTGCAGTCCCGGTGCGGGATGTCTTTGCGGCTGTTGTAAAGGCCGTGGGTAAGGGACGGGTCGATTCCGCTGCGGGAAAGACGGGAATCCTTTGGGGACGCAGCGGCGGAGAAAGCCGTTCAGTGGCCCCGGGAGAGGGGATTGCCGTGGACGGAATACGAAATGTCTCCCTCCTGCTGGAGAAGATTGATTCTGGAAACAGCGAAGGAATCAGCTTTATCGAGGCCATGGCCTGTCCCGGGGGCTGTGTGGGCGGGGCATTGCAGGTGGAAAACCCCTTTATGGCCCGGTCCCGACTCGCAGCCCGGGCGGAACAGACCGGCCGGGAAACAGCCGAAGTCTCTCAGGTGGAAAAGACGGAAGCTTTGCTGGAGACCCGGGTCATGACAAAGGAAAACCGGGTAATGGCCCTGGATGCCGATCCCGCCCGGGCCCTGGAAAAACTGGAACACCTGGAGGCCCTCACGGAGGATCTCCCTGCCCTGGACTGCGGCTCCTGCGGGGCCCCGAACTGCAGGGCTCTGGCGGAGGATATTGTTCAGGGCAGGGGAAAGGAGACGGACTGTATTTTTGTTCTGCGCTCAAAGATCAGAAAACTGACGGAGGAGATGATCGCTCTGGACGATCAGCGGGGCAGTATCGGGACTTAATCCTTGCAGGCCCCGGGTTTTGCTCCTCCCCTGGGAGGGATGGGAGCCTTGTTTCCCTCGCAGTCGACGCAGGCGAAGGTCACGGAGGTGGAGAACACCAGCTTCTCCTCGGTGGCCCCCGGTTCGTCCGACCAGACATCCACGCTGTAACTCAGGGAGGTCCGTCCATGCCTGGTCTCCCTGGCATCAAAGCGCAGGATAGACCCTACCGGTACAGGGTGTCTGAAGGAGATATCGTCCATGGCCCGGGTTACCAGCATGCAGCCGGGGTACTCCTTGGCTGCCACAAGCCAGGCGTTTTCGTCGACCCATTTGAGCATCTGGCCGCCGAAGAGGTTACCGTGATGGTTCAGATGCTCCATGCGTACGATGGTATACGTGTTCATGGCATAACTATATCGGTAGCGTGGCCTAAAGGCAATTACGACTTTATTCAGCGACACAAAAATAGCGCTTGAAAAGCAGCGGGAATTCGTGAAAAATACTCTGGGCAGGCCATATCTTCCCGGTTTTTCTGAACAGACCCATCCAAGGTAGAAGTACAGGCGTGAAAAAGGTTTATAAAGAGATTATTTCGGATATCATTAACTCCGTCCGCGACCAGGATCTGGCCCCCGGAGACCGTCTGCCGCCGGAACGGGATTTTGCTGAAAAATTCGGTGTTTCCCGAGCCTCGGTATGGGAAGCCCTGCGGGTCATGGAGATACTGGGACTTATCGAGACACGGCGGGGCGGAGGCTCCTACATAACCGGACTGAACATCAATCCCTTTCTCTCGACCCTGGCTCCCCTTTTCGTGGAAAGGAAAGGTCTTACCTTTGAGCTGCTTGATCTTCGTTTTCTTCTTGAGCTGAAGGCCGCCGAACTGGCAGCCATCAAGATGCCCCCGGTAAAGGCTTCCTACCTAATGGAACCCATTGAGCGCATGAAGCGGGCTGTATCGGAGGAGAATCCGGCTTTAAGCGCCAAGGCGGATATGGAGTTTCACGAGCGGATCTTCGAGATAGCCGACCACTTTGTTCTGCAGAAGAGCGCCGAGTTTGTTACCACCTTCCTGGAGGTTTCAGTCAAAGGCCGCCGACGACTGGTCCTTGAACGGGCGGAGAACCCGGCGGAGCTCTATCAGCAGCACAAGGAGATTTACGATGCCATCGTAACGGGAAAGCCGGAAGAGGCTTCCTCCCGCATGCGGAAGCATTTGAACCTCGTACTGGAGATCTACCGCCGTGATGATCCTCCGCCCCGGGATCAGTCCGCCGGATTGAAGGGCATCATATAGAGGGCCCCCTTCTCTTTCAGCAGCAGTTCAGGCAGAAAAAGGCCCTCTAAAGGAGACCTGAAACTCTCCGCCATCCGCAGCGAAAGGGGAATGTCCCGGTTGGAATAATCCACCAGCATATACTGTCCCCGTATACCCGCTGCTTCCGCTGCCGCATCCAGGGCATCCTGAAAACCCCCGAGACTGTCCACCAGCCCATGTTCCAGGGCCTGGCGTCCGGTCCATACCCGCCCCTGGGCAACTGCGTCGACAGCCTCCCTGTCCATCTTCCGCCCCTGGGCAACGGTATCGATAAAGAGCTTGTAGGTATGGGAAACCAGACCGGAGAGTTTCTCTTGCTCTCCGGCATTCAGGCGCTTGAAGGGATTCCCGAAACTGGCGTTCTCCGAGGTTCCCACCTGCGCGCTGCCTATATCATACTTTTCCAGCAGCCCTGCGAACTCCGGCATGGCGAGGAAAACCCCGATGGAGCCGGTTACGCTCAGGGGAGAAGCAATAATCCTGTCGGCATGGGAGGAGATGTAGTAGCCCCCTGAAGCGGCTGCTCCGCCCATGGAGACGATAAGCGGTTTTTCCGCCTCCCTGCAGAGCTGGACCTCCCGGGCTATTACGTCCGAAGCCAGGGATGAGCCTCCTCCGGAATCGACCCGGATGAGGATGGCTTTTACGAAGGGGTTCTCCCTGGCGGCCCGGATCGATGCCCCCAGGGTTTCCGCGCCGATGCTGGAGCCCGGCACCCCTTTCCCGGGAATTATATTCCCCACGGCATAGATCAGGGCTATCTGTTTCGCGAAGGGGTCACTCCAGTCCCGGCGGAAGGATTCCCGAAAATCACCCTTGCTGATGACCGGGTTCCGGTGGAACTCCTTCAGTTTGTCCGTGAGCTCATCCTGATATATAAGCCCGTCCACGAGCCCTGTCTCCAGGGCTTCTTCGCTGATCAGGTAGGGCCCCGAGGCAATGATCGCTTCCAGCTCCCGGGAGAGTTTTTCACCCCGTCCGGAACGGATCAGATCGGCAACTTCATCAAGGACGTCCCGGTAGAATACCTCCAGCATTTCCCGTTCCTCCGGGGTTATCCCCGGTTCCGAAACAAAGTTGGCCCCGTTCTTGTAGGGGTGGGACCGGATATTGTGTACCCGTATTCCGAAGGA
>Ga0334898_1001757_pt1 | contig 22572 bp, 20 predicted proteins | sample GraSluR3_MG_10_FD_207228 | JGI IMG/M metagenome (GOLD analysis project Ga0334898, IMG submission 207228) | Sludge microbial communities from methane-producing bioreactor in Wageningen University, Netherlands - Granular Sludge_3_08-R3 | ecosystem: Engineered > Bioreactor > Anaerobic >... | reverse complement strand
GGCTGTGAGGTCAAGGTGGAAGATACGGGCATCGGCATGCCGGAAGATCAGCTTCATCGTATTTTCGACAGCTTTTCCCAGCTGGACATGGGATACAGCAAGGCGTCCAGGGGAGCCGGACTGGGACTTGCAATCGTTAAGCAGCTGGCGGAAGCCATGGGAGGAACTGTCTCCGTAAGAAGTCAGCTGGAGAAGGGTTCGACCTTCCTGGCGACCCTCCTGTTCTCGCCGGCCCTGGAGGGAGCCGGATATCAGGAGGAGCAGACGGATCAGGGGGAGCAGTTTTCCCTTGCCAAGGAAGGACAGCTCCGCGTGCTTGTGTGTGAGGACGAGGCCATTAACCGGATCTATATAAGCAAATTCCTCCAGTCCAAAGGCTATGAAGTCGATCTGGCGGCCAACGGAAATGAGGCCCTGGAACAGGCCCGGGACGGGTCGTACTCCCTTATTCTGATGGACATCGGCATGCCCGGCATCAACGGGCTGGAGGCTGCAGGTCAGTTGCGGGCCCTGGGAATCGGAACCCCCATTCTCGCCCTGACGGCCCATACCTTTTCCGAGGATATCCAGCGCTGCCTGGAGGCCGGTATGAACGACTTTGTTGCCAAACCGATAAACGAACAGACCCTGCTCAGTAAAATCCGGACGTGGATGACCCGGACCTGAAGGTCTGATTCAGTTCTGCAGGTTTTACAGATAGTATCCCAGCACCACGAAGAGCGGCAGGCTCACTGCGGCCCCCAGATAGCTCAGGATTATCCCGCTGCCGGAGTAGGGGAGCTGTTCCGGTCTGCCGTAGTTCTGGATGGCGATCATGATATTGGTCGCCGGCGGTACGGCGGCCTCGATTACCAGGAAGAGCTGCATCCAGCGCCAGGTATCTGCCATGGTCATGGGTTCTCCCGGAAGGAGGGAAGGGCCTCCGAAAAGCAGACGCAAAGCCAGCATAGCCAGCAGTACCAGAAGGGGATAGATTACCTGCCGAACCAGAAGGAAGGGACCGAACTCCCGGTGACGGGTTAAACTCTCATGGGGAACCCCGGCCAGGATTCCGCCCAGCACGATCATGATTCCGTCCATGGCAAGACGGGAGTACTGTTCCACCGGAGAAGCGATAAACCGGGGAATATAGTCGTAGAGTCCGGTTGCGGCGAGTATAATGCCTGTGGCGATGCCCGCAAAGGGGATGGTCAGCCGGAAACGCATCTGCAGGGCTTGCCCCGGAACCCTCTTGATGATGTTTACCGCGAAACTCCAGAAAATCAGCTGATAGGCCATTACATAGGTAAAGAGAAAGATCAGAATCGGCTCCGGGGCAATGGCCTCCAGGATAGGGAGGGGTACATAGCCCACATTGTGGATGGCGAAAAGCAGAATGAACTCGCTTTTGTTCTCCTCCTGCAGACTGGAGAATATTCGGGTATGCTTGAGCAGCCAGAGGACCAGCAGGTACTGCAGATAGATGGTAACGACGCACATGACAAAGAAGAGGGGCATCCAGTGGGCGCCCCGGGAAAATGCGTCGTCCCAGGATATCCCGTAACGGGAGATATAGTAGAGGGGAAACAGTACATTCACGATAGCCGCGGAGAGCCAGGGCAGCAGCTTCCTGCGCATCCACTGGGGGTGAAAGATGATGTACCCCGATATAACAAGTCCGATCAACCGTAAAAACGCTGCTGCCATTGAGTCCTCTGTATTCTTCTGGTATCCATTTGATTGTGCTTCAGTGTAGACTAATTGCCGATAAAAGCCAATCCGGAGGTAAGCCGGAAACCCTTGGAGGGAGATCGTACGGATGGATACGCCATTAATAAAGACCGGCAGCGGTTCCAGCGCTGAGGTTTTCAGGATCTCTGATACTGAAGCCTTCAAGCTCTACTGTCCCGGCTACAGTCTCGTGGATGTTGTTCGGGAGTACGAGAATACCAGTTTTGTCCGCCGGGTCTATGAAAAGGCTCCCCGGGTACAGGAGCCGGGACAGCGGGACGGCAGAATTACCCTGCCTCTGGAAATGATCCGGGGAGATATACTGGCTAAAATCCTGCGTTCCGGGGATGCCCGGGAGACGGGCTTAAGTCTCGGAATAATGCATCGGGACCTGCATGTACGACCCTCCGAGGGTTTGCCCCTGGCGAAGAATGTTTTTGAACCGGTAATTCTGGATACCCCGGGTATTACGGAGCGCAAACGTAAAAACTACCTTGTCTTTTTACAGGAACGGCGGGACGACCGTCTCTGCCACGGCTGTTTTCATCCCGGCAATATTCTCCAGACCAACTCCGGTTGGCGCCTGATCAACTGGAAATATGCCTTTTCCGGAGACCCCCTGGCAGATGTGGCGGCTACCGTCTATCTCCTGCGTTCTTCCTCCCGGGCCGGAAGGCGCCCTCCTGTACTGGAGCCTCTGTTGCGGCACAGGCTGATCCGCTGGTATTTGAGAGGGTATTTCGGAAAAGAGGAAATTCCCCGTAACGAGATCACCATCTGGATGGAAATAACGGCCATCAGGTTCCGCGGATTTGCCAAGGGGAGACTAAGTTAGTATTCTGTAATATACAAATACACAGTAAAGTGAAGGGACGGCTTTGCCGGCCCCGAACCAAGCAGAGCGGAGCCGGAGGAAAAAAGTCCGATGGCGACCGCAGATAAGGAGTTATGTATATGTTGAAACGACCATTAGGAAATTCCGGAATAGAGGCCTCTGTTGTCGCCTTCGGTGCCTGGGCCATAGGCGGCTGGAAGTGGGGCGGTACGGATGACGATGTCGCGGTACGGGCGATCCACGCGGCAATTGATCGGGGTATGGACTTTGTCGACACTGCGCCAATTTACGGTTTCGGCCATTCCGAAGAGGTTGTCGGCCGGGCAATCCAGGACCGCCGTGACAAGGTCATTCTGGCAACGAAGTGCGGGATGCGCTGGGACGAAAAAGTGGGGCGCTACTTCTTCTCCCACGAGAGGAACACCCCCCAGGGCCCCCAGCCGGTGGACATTCACATCTACCTTGACCCCGAATCGGTGCGCAACGAGGTGGAACAGAGCCTGAAGCGTCTGAAGACCGATTACATTGACCTGATGCAGACACACTGGCAGGAACGGGTCTCCACTCCCATCGAGGACACCATGGAGATGCTGATCAAACTGAAGGATCAGGGAAAGATCCGGGCCATCGGCGTCTGTAATGCCGACCCGGAGGAGATGAAACAGTACCAGGCTGTAGGCCCCCTGGCTTCCGACCAGGAGAAGTTTTCCATGCTCGACCAGGAGCATGCCGCTAAGCAGAGGCAGTTCGCCGCCGAAGAGGGGCTGGCGTACCTGGCCTATTCTCCCATAGGTCAGGGGCTTCTCACCGGTAAAGTAGGCCCGGAACGCCGGTTTAATCCTGGCGACCAGCGCCTGGACAACCCCCGCTTCAGCGTGGAGAACCGCAAGAAGGTTATGGCCATGCTGGATGAGTTCCGACCCGTCGCTGATGCGCACAACATAAACCTGGCCCAGCTCGCCATCGCCTGGACATTTCATCAGCACGGCTGCACCCATGTGCTCGCGGGAGCCAGAAACGAAGAACAGGTTACCGAAAATGCCGCAGCCGGAGATGTGAGCCTGAGTAAGGAAGAATTGAGCCTCATGAAGCAGGTTCTGGACAGGCACCTGCCGGGTATACAAAAATAGGTCTTTCAGCAGGAATTGTTCTGTTTTTTTAAGCGTCCATTGAAGGCATATAGATACATCGCGGAACACACTGTGAAAAGCTGCAAGGAGTTACTGAAGTTTCAGAACTTGCTGTCAATGTAGGTATCCGAACTGTTGTTTGCAATCTGCTTGAACTGCAGAGGAGAGAGATTTTCATATTTCTTGAAACACTTGCTGAAATAGAACAAATCATTAAAACCTACCTCCTCGGCGACATCGGAGACCGAATGTCCGTCGAGGAGCAGTTCTTTTGCTTTGTGAAGTCGTATTTCAATTAAGTATGTTATTGGTGATTTCCCGGTTACCGATTTGAAAATGGAACCGATATAGGAAGGACTTACTGAAATTACGTCAGCGAGCTCTTTCAGCTTTATTGGCTGTGTGTAATGCTCCATCATATAATTGATAACCTGTTCAACTTTCTGAATATTGTCATAGATATAATTTTCGGTTTTCCATTGGGTCAGTAAATACAGTATTTCCATAAACAGCGCACGTCCGCGGGACGTTCTATTGTTGTAGGATGAAATAAAGGTTTTGGTAAACCTGGAGAAAAGTTCCAATAATCTAGAAAACAGGAACTGATCCTCAATCTGCTCTACTGGTAAAAAGGGTAGATCAAGAGAATGCAATTCCCATCTGTTGTTACTGAATGTGGGTAAAGTGTAATAAAACTCAACGGTATAACATTGCATAAGGTTGCTTCCGAATGTATGCCCTTTTCGATAATCTCCGGGCTTGAAATAGATTAAATTTCCGGGTTCAACCATAAATGTCTGCTTATTACATGTTATTTCTGCTTTTCCTTTATAAACCAGAACCAGATTATGTCGGTTAAATATGGATGGTCCCTTGAGTTTCCAGTTTATTGGGCATTTTCTGTTTGCGACATAAACAAACAGAGGAAAAATGTTTATATACCGGTTTTCATCTGGAATCCGCATTCTTTTTCTCGTGTAAATAGTAAGATAGTACAAACGATATTATATCATACATGGCGCCATGGAGGAAACAGTAGTACCATAAGTCCAGTTTTCGAACCTATTAAGGAGGATGAAGTATGTTTGGAAAACGGACTATATCTATGTTGCTGACACTGATGCTGCTCATTCTGTCGGTATTACCGCTTATCGCCAATGGTTCCAGCGAAAAGGGTGATGGTTCTTACAGGCTGAATGTGGGAACAGTTCTCACAGAAAAGGATCCCCTCTATGAGGGACTGCAGTTATTTAAAAAAAATGTGGAAGAGCGCACCGGAGGAGCAGTCACCATTCGTCTTTTTGCAAGTGCCCAGCTTGGTAAGGATGAGGATGTTCTGGAACAGGCAAAAGTGGGAACAGATGTCGGTATTATTACTGATCCCGGCAGGCTGTCTGCATATATCAGCGATTTTGGTATTCTGGGTGCTCCTTACCTAGTCGCGGATTATGACGAATCCCTGAAGCTTTTGAACACGTCAGTTTTCAAGGATCTGGCAGATCAGTTCGCCAAAGACGGGCTGAAGATTCTTGCTTTTAACTACTACCAGGGTACGCGGCATCTTTTTACCAATAAACCCATCCGTACCCCTGACGACCTTTCAGGGCAGCGAATACGGAGTTCCGGATCAGAAATTGTTACTGCGACTGTAAAGAATATGGGAGCTAACCCGACTGTGATCCCCTGGTCTGATGCCTATACCGGGTTGCAGCAGAAGGTCATAGATGGTGTTGAAGTTCACTATTCGGCGGCTTTGGGGGCAAGCATTTATGAGGTAACCAAGTATCTTTCCAAGACAGCCCATTTTCAGCTGCTTACTGGTATGGTTGTTTCAAATAAGTGGTTTGAGAGCCTGCCTGCTGAGTATCAGGCTATAGTAGAAGAAGAGGCATATAACGGCGGCAAGTATGCCTCTGAACAGGTTGTTGCAAAAGAGAAAGAGTTCGAGAAATCGCTTGTAAGTAAGGGACTTGAGATTGTTGACTGTGATGTAGCCGCTTTCAGGAAAGCAGCGGAAAATACCTATGATGCAGTCGGATACAGGGCTCTGAAAGACCAGATCGACGCTGATCTGGGACGTTGATCTGATAAACCTTCGAAAAAAATCGTGTGTCCCGGCAGGTGTGCAGATGGATGCTGGCCACTCTGCCTGCCGGGATTTGATTAGTGAGGCTGAATATGAGATTAAAACTGTTGGAAGAGCGGCTTGTAGTAGTAATGCTTGCCATGCTTATTCTCCTGGTATTTATAGCGGCGAGTCTGCGCTGGTTTGGTGTCTCTGTGGCCTGGTCTATAGATATTGCCCAGCTTCTCTTTTCCTGGGTTTGCTTTATCGGAGCCGATCTTGCTCTCAGAACCGATAGTCATGTAGGCGTGGACATGCTTATCAACAGACTCCCCGCGAAAATCCGGCAGGGTTTAATGCTGGTACTTGACATTCTGATATTCGGTTTTGTACTGCTGATTTTCTATTTCGGCACCAAGCTCTGTTTGCAGAATTATAAACGGACGTTTAATACCATTCCGATATTGAGCTACTCCTTTGTCACACTCAGCGCTCCGGTCGGTGCGTTTCTCATGGGATTGACCGTTGTGCAACGCATACGGTTGCATATTTCCAGATTCGTAAGCAGATGAGAGGGGATGCAGGATGATATTACTGGTACTATCTTTTATTCTGCTCCTTGTGCTGGGAATGCCTGTCGCATTTACAATAGGCATATCGAGCCTTCTCTTTTTTGTAAGTGAAAGTCTTCCGCTTCAGGTTGTTATCCAGCGGATGGTTACCAGCACTCAGTCCTTTCCTCTTCTTGCGGTTCCGTTTTTTGTTCTGGCTGGAAATCTGATGAATGAAACCGGGATTACCCGAAGATTGATTGCCTTTTCGAAAGTACTGACCGGTCACATGTACGGAGGGCTTGCTCAGGTATCCGTGGTTCTGAGCGCGCTGATGGGTGGTATTTCCGGGTCGGCAACCGCGGATGCTGCCATGGAATGCAGGATTCTTGGCCCGGATATGGAAAAAAAAGGCTTTTCCAGAGGATTTACTGCTGCGATACTTGCTATGGGGGGACTTGTAACTGCAACGATTCCACCAAGCATCGGACTTATTCTTTTTGGTGTTGTCGGTGAAGTCTCCATCGGAAAACTTTTTCTGGCCGGTATTGTTCCAGGCCTTCTGACTATGATATTCCTTATGATAGCGGTCTATATTATCTCCAGAAAAAGAAACTATGCAGCAGAACAGGATCGCCCTTCCTCTCCCAAAGAAGTTGTCTCGGGGATTTACCACAATTTATGGGCGCTCCTGTTCCCTGTCATTCTTATTGTAGGTATACGTTTTGGTCTTTTTACTGCATCGGAAGCAGGTGCGTTTGCGGTTGTCTACGCGTTTGTAATAGGAAAGTTCGTATATAAAGAACTTACCATGCCAAAGCTTGCGGAAGTACTTAAGCACTCGGCAAAGGATATCAGTATTGTAATGCTGATAATTATCTGCTCGTCAATTTTCGGTTACGCCGTTGTATATGATCAGCTTCCCCAAACTCTTGCAGGATTTATCAATACCGTTGCTGCCGGACCATATGTGGTTCTTTTTATCATCCTGATTTTCCTCTTTTTTATCGGAATGATTATGGAAGCCACAGTTAATGTTCTGATCCTGGTCCCGATTTTTCTCCCTATTGTAACTGAGGTCGGGTTTGATCCGGTTCATTTTGGTATGCTCTTTTTCCTTGTGAATACCATGGGCGGAATGACTCCACCTGTCGGAGTAACCATGTACACGGCATGCTCCCTGCTTGGATGTCCCATTGAAGTTTATGCAAAAGAGGCGCTTCCATTTATTCTGGCTGTGGCTCTTCTTGTTATTGTTCTCGCGTTTTTTCCGCAAATTGTATTGTTTCTTCCGAATCTTGTGTTCGGCTAATTCTATAGTAAGAGGTTTCTGTATGCGTGTCTCCTTTGATGTGATGAAATCACAGATAAAGAAAGTATTTATAAAGTACGGTATGCCGGATGAGAAAGCAGAAGTTTGTGCCCGTGTTCATACCGAATCGAGTAATGATGGAATATACTCCCACGGGTCAAACCGGGTTGCGAGATTTGTTGATTATGTAAAAAAGGGCTGGGTGGATATTAATGCCGAACCGAGTCTTGAGAAAGAGTTTGGAGCAGTCAAGGTCTTTAACGGCAATATGGGGCCTGGTATTCTGAACGCACTGCATGCTACCGACTGTGGAATGGAGCTCGCAGAAAAGTATGGTATTGGTATGGTCGGTATTAAAAATACTACACACTGGATGCGGGGGGGGAGCTACGGCTTATACGCAGCAGAACGCGGTTACATTGCCATTTCCTGGACAAACACCGAATCCTGTATGCCGCCCTGGGGTGGCAAGGATTGTAAACTTGGGAATAACCCCTTTGTTATGGCAATGCCTGGTGTTGATAATCCCATTATGCTGGATATGGCAATGTCGCAATATGCATACGGCAAGCTTCAGGTAACTCGTTTGGCTGGAAAAAGGCTACCCTTTCCGGGCGGGTTTGATAAAAATGGAAATATAACCGATGAGCCTGGTCCCATTGAGGAGTCTATGCGAATCCTTCCGATGGGTTACTGGAAGGGATCGAGCTTTGCTTTTATGCTTGATGTTCTGGGCGCTGTGCTCTCCGACGGTATTGGTGCTGCTGATATCGATACCATTGGAAAAGGGAGCTGTGGCGGTGCTTCACAGGTTTTTATTATCATCGATCCGAAGAAAGCATGTGCAGAAGCTGAATTGAAGAAGACGATCGAGAAAGCAATTACGCATATAAAAGGTTCAGCCCTGTCAGAAAATTCCATGGGTATTATCTTTCCTGGTGAAGACTATGTAAAAGCACGAAAAAATCATGCCGAAAACGGTATTCTGGTTGATGACGGTATCTGGGAAGAAATCCTCACTCTTTAAAAAGAGTTCCCGCAGAGAATATAATATCGATAAAGGAATAGCATGAAAGCTATACAGGTTCCGGAACCCGGGGAAATGGAGCTTATTGATAAGCCTTTGCCGGAAATATCCTCATCGGAAGATGTTCTTGTCAAAGTGGAGGCAGTTGGTATTTGCGGCTCTGATATGCATATCTTCCATGGAACTTCCCCTGTGGCTGTATATCCCAGAGTATTGGGACACGAAGTAGTCGGTTCTGTTGTCGCTACGGGATCAGACGTAACAGACCTTTCCTTGGGAGACCATGTTGTTCTGGATCCAATTGAATACTGTGGTACCTGTTATGCCTGCAGATTAGGCAGAGGTAATGTCTGCCAGACACTTAAAGTCCGGGGAGTTCATGTCGACGGAGGATTTCAGGAATATTTTTGTGTTTCTGCAGAAAATCTTCATAGAATACCCGCAGAAATCAGCTTTCCCCGGGCGGTTATGATTGAACCTTACACTATCGGGTACCAGGCTGTCTGGCGCGGTGGTGTTCTTTCAGGTGACTTGGTTCTGATATACGGGGCGGGCCCGACCGGACTTGTGGTGCTCGACAGGGCAAAAAGGCTTGGTGCAAGTTGCATTGTTGCAGATATTCGGGATGACAGACTCGAGATGGCAAGGTCTTTCGGAGCAGATTATACTATCAATCCCGGGAAGACCTCCTCTGAAGAGTTTGTTAACAAGATTTCTGCCGGGATGGGGGCTAATGTTGTCTTCGATGCAGTTGGGATCCCTTCAATTTTATCAGAGGCCGTACACATTGCATCAGTTGCCGGACGTGTGGTCTCCATGGGATTTGCTAATTATCCTGCAGATATTCCTTTACTTGAGATTTCCTCCAAAGAGCTTGGCATTTACGGTACCCGGCTGCAGACAAAAAAATTTACTGAAGTGATTCAGGACTTTCCCATGTTTCTTGACAATGTGGATAAAATGATTTCTCATGTCATGCCTTATTCTGAGTTCAGGCATGCCTTTGCATTGCTTGAAGATAATCGTGAGAAAACAGGTAAAGTTGTACTTACATTTGGTGACTAAAGGATAATTAGCATGAAAATGACTCTGCGCTGGTTCGGGGGCGATCATGACAGTGTCCCCCTGAAATATATCCGCCAGGTTCCGGGAGTCCGGGGCGTGGTTACCTCCCTGCCGGATATTCCGGTGGGCAAGGTCTGGCCTGCAGAAGAAATCGCCGCCTGTAAGGAGCAGGTGGAAGCGGCAGGGCTGCAACTTGAAGGTATAGAGAGCGTTAATGTTCATGAGGATATCAAGCTTGGCAGGCCGGAACGCGACCGGTATATTGAAAATTATATCCGGACAATGAAGAATCTTTCCAGCCATGGTATCCATCTTATCTGCTATAATTTTATGCCGGTATTCGACTGGATCCGTTCGGATCTTGCGAAGTGTCTTGTTGATGATGCTACAGTGTTGGCCTACGAAGCGGAGATGGTAGAGAAGGTGGATCCCATGGGGATGCTGGCCCACATGGAATCCAGGGCTGACGGCTTCTCACTCCCGGGATGGGAACCTGAGCGTCTGAACATCCTCGAAGAGCTGTTTACTGCTTATAAAGGGTTCACTGAGGACGATCTTTTCCAGAACCTCAAATATTTTCTTGATTCAATAATACCAGCATGCGAGAAGTACGGTGTCAGGATGGCCCTCCATCCGGATGATCCACCATGGTCGGTCTTCGGTCTTCCGCGTATTGTTGTCTCCGAAGAGAAAATCGCGCGGCTGTTCTCTATGTCCAACAGCCCTTGGAGCGGCCTTACCTTCTGCACCGGGTCTCTTGGGGCAAACCGGCAGAACGATCTGCCTGCAATGATACGCCGCTTTGGTAATCGAATATATTTTGCACATATCCGCAATATTCTCTACAGGGAAGAGCGAGGCAAACGGGATTTTGACGAATCTGCTCACCTCTCAACAGAAGGGTCCCTGGATATGTACGAGATAATAAAAACTTTTCATGAAATCAATTTCTCCGGTATTGTTCGGCCTGATCATGGTCGAATGATATGGGGAGAAACCGCGAGACCAGGGTATGGCCTGTATGATCGGGCTATAGGAGTCGCATATATTCTGGGATTATGGGAAGCTGTCGAGAAGGGGGAAAAGGCGTGAAGCTTACACTGGAAGGACTTAAAAAGGATATCCCGCAGTGGAAGGCCGGCGGGTATCAGCTGCCGAAACACAATATTGAAGAGGTCAGGGCTGCAACCCTGGCCTATCCAGTCTGGGTCCATTTCGGCTCCGGCAATATCGCCAGGGGCTACCTGGCAATGCTGCAGCAGAGGCTGCTGGATGCCGGTCACTCGGACCGGGGCATGATTATCTGTTCCTCCTGGGACGAAGAGGTGGTGGACAGGGTATTCCGTCCTCATGACAGCCTGAATGTGGCTGTAAGCCTGCATGCCGACGGAAGTGTGGACAAGCAGGTTCTGGCAAGTGTGGCGGCCTTTATTAAAACGAACTCCGAACTGCCGCAGCTCATAAGGCTTTTCGAGAACCCCTCGCTGCAGATGGCCAGCCTGGCCGCCACGGAGAAGGCCTACTCCCTTAAAGATACCTCCGGGGACTATGCCCCCGCGCTTGCTTCCGCACTGCTGGCGCCTCCAGAACAGCCGGGACACCTTATGGTCCTTATCGCATCTCTTCTGTATCGCCGCTACCTGGCGGGGGCTGCCCCCCTCGCTCTGGTGAGCATGGATAACTTTTCCCACAACGGCCTTAAGCTTTTCAATTCCGTTCACGAAATAGCGGAAAGCTGGGTAAAGGCGGGGAGTGTGGAAAAGGCTTTTCTGGACTATATCGCTGACCCGGCAAAGGTCTCCTTTCCCTGGTCAATGATAGACAGGATTGTGCCGAAGCCTTCGGAACAGGTCAGAGAGATGCTGATTGGCGACGGGTATGAGAGCGGGGATATCATAACCACGGCCAAAGGCTCGAAGGCCACCACCTTTGTCAATCTCGAGGAGGCGGAGTACCTGGTCATCGAGGACTCCTTTCCCAATGGCAGACCCGCTCTCGAGAAGGCGGGGGTAATCTTTACCGACCGGGACACCGTGGACAAGGTGGAGACCATGAAGGTCTGTACCGGTCTTAATCCCCTTCATACCACCCTGGCCATATTCGGTTGCCTTCTGGGCTATGACAGAATTTATGAGGAGATGAAGAATCCCATTTTAAGGAGTTTTGTAACCCGCCTGGCTTACGATGAGGGACTTCCGGTGGCGGCCCATCCGGGGATAATCGATCCGCAAAAATTTGTCCGCGAGGTGCTGACAAAGCGCTTTCCCAACCCCTTTGTGCCGGATATGCCGCAGCGAATCGCCTGGGATACCTCCCAGAAGGTTCCCGTGCGCTTCGGGGTCACCCTGAAGACCTACGCTGCACAAGATGCTGATGCCCTTCAGGGGCTTGTCTATATTCCACTCTTTATCGCCGGCTGGCTGCGCTATCTGCTGGGGGTCGACGATGAGGGAATTCCCTTCGAGATCAGTCCAGACCCTCTGGGACCGGCGCTGCAGGAGAAGCTTGCCGGAATTTCCCTGGGAGATTCCGGTCCCTATACGGAGAACCTCAAGCCGATTCTGTCGGATGAAAAGCTCTTCGGCATCGACCTGGTTGAAAGCGGTCTGTCTGAAAAGATCTCCGGCATGTTCGGGGAGATGCTGAAAGGTCCGGGGGCTGTGGCCCGGACCCTTGAAAAGTATTGCAGGGAATAAAAAAGCCGGCGTTGCGAAGACGCCGGCTTTTTTCTAAACAGTCACCTTCATGGCTCCGGTGGTAAGCCCGCCGTCCACCATCATAAGCTGTCCTGTCACATATTCCGAGGCCTCGGAAGCCAGGAAGACCGCCATACCCGCAAGGTCCTCGGGTTTTCCCACCCGCTTTTTGGGGATGCGGTCCACGATGTAGTCCACCCAGGCCTGGTTTTCGTAGAGGACCCTGGTCTGCTCCGTTTTGAACCAGCCGGGACCCAGGGTGTTGACGTTAATACCGTCGTTGCCCCACTCATCGGCAAGGCTCTGGCTCAGTTGCCGGATGCCTCCCCGGCTCGCGCAGTAAGGTCCGATACCGCCGGACCCGAACTTGCTGGTTCCGGAACCGATGTTGATAATCCGTCCGTACTTCTGCTTCAGCATCGATTTTTTTGCCACCGCGGCGCACATGAAGAAGGCGCCCTTGAGGTTGGTGTCCAGCACCATGTCCCACTCTTCGCCGCTCATCTCGATGGTGGGTTTGCGCACGTTGCAGCCTGCGTTGTTCACCAGGATGTCGATTCTTCCGTACTCCGCAATAACCTTGTCGGTTGCTTTGTCGATGCTGTCCAGGTCCCGGACATCCAGGGCCACCGGCAGTGCGCGTCTGCCCAGGGCTTCTATCTCTTTGCAGGTACCTTCCAGGGAGGATTCCTTCCGGCTGGTAACAGCCAGATCGGCCCCGGCTTCCGCCAGGGCTTTGGCGATGGCCAGGCCAAGTCCACGGCTTGCGCCGGTTACCAGAGCTATTTTTCCGCTTAAATCAAACATGGATGTTGCCATAAACTGCGTTCTCCTTGCTGTGTTTGTTTCAGGGTTCCAGGATTACCTTCATGAGTCCGGCTTCCCGGTTGTAGAGCCTCGTGAAATAGTCGGCCCCTTCCTCCAGGGCTGCGACCTTGGAGATCAGTGAGTCCACATCAACCCGTCCGCTCTGAATCAGCTGCAGAGAGGATGCAAACTCGCCGGAGGAGGCGTTGGACCCCCGTAAGGTTATCTGGTGGGATACGATGTGCTGCAGAGGCAGCGTGATCTCAGGCGCCAGGTTTCCAATGGCCGTAACGTTACCGCCCTTGCGGACGCTGTAGAGACAGGCATGCACGGTACTCTCGATACCTACCGCGTCCAGGGCAATCTGGGCTCCCAGGCCGCCGGTCAGTTTTTTCATTTCTGCGGGGATGTCGTCCTTTTTGGGATTGAAAGTTCCAGTGGCGCCGAAATCCATGGCTTGCTTCAGGCGTCCCTCGTCCACGTCTGCCACATAGATGCGTCCGCAGCCGGCGGTGCGCAGAACCTGCAGGGTCAGAAGCCCGATAATGCCGGCGCCCATCAAAAGAGCAGTGTCGCCGATAGTTATTGGGGTAATGCTGACCCCGTGGACGGCCACTGCCAGGGGTTCGATCATGGCGGCCTGAACGAAGCTTACCTCATCCGGCATGGGGTACAGTACTATGGCCGGCACCACTACATAATCGGCGAAGGCTCCATCCCGGGGATACTCGTCACAGGCAACGCCAAGAACCTGACGGTTTTCGCAGAAATTGAAGTGTCCTTCCCTGCAGTAGCGGCACTCGCCGCAGAAGAGGGTGGAATCAAAGGTAACCCGATCGCCCTTGGCGTACCCTTTTACCCCGGGGCCGAGTTCTTCGATGATACCTGAGGCTTCGTGCCCCATGATCAGCGGGGGGATCCGTCGACCGGTGCTGCCGTCAAGGCCGTGGATGTCGCTGCCGCAGATTCCGCAGGCCTTGACTTTGATAAGAACCTCTCCTGCCTTGGGGGAGGGCTTCGGCGCGTCGACTATTTCCAGATGATTGTACTCTTTCAGTTGCAGGGCTTTCATTATGTGCTCCTTTCGTATCCTGATATTACCTATAAACTGTTGATCTTGCATACAAAGATGAGATCATATGTATGATACCATACAAGTTTAATGGATGCAGCATACAATCTCAATATTACGTGAAAAATTTATTTCCGGACTTGACAGAACGGAAATGATTCGCTAAAACTTTATCGAATGCTGAGAACGGACCAAGGTCCTTCAAGGCTTCCAATCTTTCCATTCCTGATCCGGAGGTACTAATCTGATGGAAAAGCGTTTGGGCGTCGTTTCTATTCTGCTTGAATCCAGAGATTCCGTGCGGACCATGAACACGATCCTCTCCGACTTCGGCGAGTTAATACTGGCCCGTCAGGGACTTCCCCTGCGGCACAAGGGTATTCACGTCATCTCTCTTGTTGTGGAAGGCACAACCGACGAGATAGGCGCGCTGACGGGAAAGCTTGGGCGTCTCGAAAAGGTCCAGGTTAAATCCGTTCTCACCAAGTACCGGGAGGACGCTGATGACGAAACTGAAGACAAAGCCTGATTTTATTGACCAGGAAAGGCTTGAACGCCTGGGCACTCTCAACGAGCCCGACGAGGGAAGGCGACGGGAAATCCTGTCAAAAGCCAGGGAGCTTAAAGGTCTTGATCTGGAGGAAGCCGCCGAACTGCTCGCCTGCTCCAGCCGGGAAGCGGTACAGGACCTGCTTTCTGCGGCAGCCTTTGTAAAGCAGGAGATCTACGGTCCAAGGATGGTGTTGTTCGCCCCCCTCTATGCGGGCAACAAGTGCTGCAACGACTGCCTCTACTGCGGATTCCGCAGAAGCAACAAGGACCTGACCCGTGTGACCCTAACACGGAAGGAGATTGCAGCGGAGACCCTGGAACTCCTGCGCCAGGGCCATAAACGGCTCCTTCTTCTTACCGGCGAGGCCGCCGAATATACCATGGACTACACCCTCATGGCCCTGGAGACCATGTATTCGGTCAGGGATGAGAAGAACTCCTCCATCCGGCGCATAAACGTTGAACTTGCCCCCATGTCGGTGGACAATTTCCGGCGCCTCAAGGAGGGGAAAATCGGGACCTATACCTGTTTCCAGGAGACCTATGATCCGGACCTGTACCAACAGTACCATCCGTCGGGGCCCAAGGCGGACTACCACTGGCGTCTCGAGGTAATGGACCGGGCCATGGAAGCGGGAATCGACGATGTGGGCCTTGGGGTCCTCTTCGGTCTTGCGGACTATCGCAGGGAGGTTCTCTCCATGCTGATGCACTCCGTCCATCTGGAGGAACGCTTCGGCTGCGGGCCCCATACCGTCAGCGTGCCCCGTCTTGAACCGGCTTCGGGAGCCCCGGTAAGCGAAGCCATTCCATATCCCGTTTCTGACCTGGATTTCAAAAAGCTCGTAGCGGTTTTACGGCTCACCCTGCCCTATACAGGGATTATTCTCTCCACCCGGGAATCGGCACAGCTGCGGAGCGAACTCTTCCGCTACGGTGTAAGCCAGGTTTCTGCCGGGTCCCGGACAAACCCCGGTGGCTACGGAGAAGAACAGAGCCGTGATGAGGAGTTCAGCCACAGCCAGTTCTCCCTGGGGGACCACCGCAGCCTGGCGGAGGTGGTGGACAAGCTGGCGGATTACGGGCTGGTTCCCTCCTTCTGTACCGGTTGTTACAGGATGGGGCGTACGGGAAGCAACTTTATGGACCTGGCGAAGCCGGGACTGATCAAGCAGTTCTGCCTGCCCAACGGACTTGCCACCTTCGCAGAGTACCTGGAGGACTACGCCCCTGAAGAACTGAAAAGGAAAGGGATTTCCCTTATAGAGAGAATCGCCGCGGATCAGCAGGATTCCATAGCCTCCATGATCAGGGAGAACAGCGCCCGGGTAGTCGGCGGCGAGAGGGATATCTATGTCTGATATCTCCCGCTGGGAGGAGCTCTTCCGGCAGGGCAGGCTCCAGGAGCTCAGCGCGGCGGCTATGGATCTGACCCGGAAGCATTTCGGCGACTCCGTATTTCTGCGGGGACTCCTGGAATACAGCAACCACTGCAGCTGTAACTGCCTCTACTGCGGAATCCGCAGGGACAATGCCCGGGTCGAACGCTACCGTCTTGATGACCGGATGATCTATGCCGCCGTTGACGCAGGATTTTCCCGGGGGCTGCGTACCTTCGTTCTTCAGGGCGGGGAAGACCCGGAGTTTGGTACCGATCGGATGTGCCGACTTGTCCGGGGAATAAAAAAGCGGACCGGCGGAATGGCGGCTGTAACCTTGAGCTGCGGCATCCTCTCCCGGGAGGACTACGCGGCCCTGAAGGACGCCGGGGCGGACAGGTATCTGCTGCGCTTCGAAACTTCGGATCCGGAATTGCATCGTTACCTGAGGAACGGCGTCAACCTGGAGCGAAGGCTCAAGGCCCTTGACGACCTGCGCAGCCTCGGGTTTCAGACAGGTTCCGGCTTTATGGTGGGACTACCCGGGGAGGACGATGAGCTGACTTTACGGAATATCCGCCTTGCCCGGGAACTGGAACTGGACATGATCGGGATCGGCCCCTATATTCCCCATCCGGCAACCCCGCTGGCGGAGACTCCACAGGTCCCTTTAAAAAAAACCCTCCTTGCCACGGCAATGCTGCGCATCGCCTGCCCCAAAGCCCACATTCCGGCCACCACCGCCGCCGGAAGTCTCGAACCCGACGGCAGGGAAAGAATGCTCCGCGCTGGCGCCAACGTACTCATGCCGAACATCAGCCCTGTGGAGGTAAAGCCCCACTACCTGCTGTATCCGGGGAAGATCTGTCTGGATGAGGACGGCCTGCACTGTATCGGTTGTCTGTCGGGACGGGTCGCCCTGGTGGGACGGAAGCTGGATTTTGACCGGGCCGACGGGCGTGTTATTCATGACCGTACAGACTCGAGGGCATCTGTATGAGCAGGCTGTGGAAACAGGAGACCGCGAAAGCCCTGGAGAACTTCGGACCCGGTAGGCTTCCCCGGCAGCTGATCCGGGCCTATGGAGAGGTCAAGGAGGCTGTACTGGCGGCTGTCCACCGCTATGAGCCTGAACTCTGGACGGAGGAGGCCGCTGCAGCCATTGCCTCCGCCTGCACTGCAATTATCCGGGGAGACCATGATGACGCCTTTCCCCTCTCCCTGTCCCAGGGCGGGGCGGGAACCAGTATCCATCTGAATATAAATGAGGTTATCTCCTCTCTTGTGGAGCAGTTCTGCGGCGCTGTCCTGGATCCCCTGGAGGATCTGGCAAGGTTTCAGTCCACCAACGATACCTTCGCGACAGCCGTCAATGTGGCTCTGCTCCGCGGCTTGGGAGAAATAGAGAAGCATGTAATCGCCCTGCAGGAAAAACTCGTCAGCCTGGAGACGGAATATGACGGCATACTGATGACCGGCCGCACGGAGATGCAGGATGCCCTGCCCCTCGGCCTGGGGCAGCTCTTCGGTTCCTGGGCGGGGATGGCGGAGCGGGACCGCTGGCGACTCTCCAAGCTTGCAGAGCGCGTACGGGAAGTTCCCCTGGGGGGGACAGCCATCGGGACCTGCTTCAACGCTCCCCGGGACTACATGAACGATGCCCTCCGGACCCTGCGGACCCTTACCGGGCTGCCTCTGGCGCGGAGTCAGAACCTTCCCGACGCGGTGGCCCACAAGGATTCCCTGGCGGAGCTGGCCTCGGGCTACGCCCTGGCAGCCGGTAACCTGCTGACCATTACAGGAGACCTTCTCTATTACAGCAGCAGCCCGGTGGGGGAGTTTCAGCATCCCGAGCTCCAGTGGGGCTCCAGCATTATGCCGGTAAAGGTGAACCCCGTGCTCCTCGAGTTTGTCCAGGGTCTTGCCCTGCGCGTGGAAGGGGAGGGGAGAACCGCAAGTGTCTATGCCCGGGAATCCCGGCTGCAGCTGAATGCCATGCTTCCCTTTCTGGCCGAGAGCATTTTTCGTCAGGAAGCAGCCCTTTCCTCTGCCCTGAAAGCCCTCTGCCGCTTTCTGGACGAGGTAAAGATCAACACCGGACGGATGGAAGCAAACCTTGCTTCATCCCCGGCTCTCCTGAACGCCCTTCTGCCGAAGCTGGGGTATCATCGGCTGAAACCCCTGATCAAGGAGTTTTCTGCCCAGCCGCCCCGGGACCTAGGGGAATTCCGGCGACGGGCGTCTGAAATATTATCCCTGGATCCGGCTCTTCTGGACGGGTGGCTAAGCCCGGAAGAGCTTGTTGGGCAATCCTTTTGAAGAACGAGGCAGGAATATGAAATCAACACCCCTGGCGGAACAGTCGCGGATCGTACTTCTGGGAATCCGTAACGCCGGTAAAAGCTCACTGATGAACGCCCTCTTTGGAAAGAACGTGGCAATAGTTTCTGAGCAGCCGGGAACGACCACCGACCCAGTGACCCGGAGTTTCGAAATCCCTGGTCTGGGACCCGCGGCGATTGTGGATACCGCCGGCATCGACGACGAAGGCGAGCTGGGGACCCTGCGCATAAAGGCTGCCATGGAGCGGACCAAATGCGCCGACATGGTTATCATGGTAAGTCCGGGTCACCTGGGCCCGACTGATGCAGAAGAGCTGCTTTACTCCCGGCTTTTTGGTAAAGACGCTAAAACGGCCAAGGCACCGACTCTGCTCGTACTGACCCATGGCAGGGAAACCCTTGACGAAACGAAGCGAAACTGGCTGGAAAATGCCGGGGGCTTTCGCGTTGAGAGCCCTGAAGCCAAGGGGATTACCGAACTGATTACGGCAATCGGAAAAATCGCCCCGGCAGCCGAACCTACACCCCTGGAGGGGCTTGTCAGCGAGGGCGATCTGATAATCCTGGTAACCCCTATCGATCTTGCGGCCCCGAAAGGGCGCCTCATCCTGCCTCAGGTGGAGACACTGCGGGACGCCCTGGACCGGGGCTGCGCCTCCCTGGTGGTAAAGGAGCGGGAGCTTTTTCGGTTTTACCAGGCTCTTCGAGAGCCTCCAAAGCTGGTGATTACCGACAGCCAGGCTTTCCACAAGGTAGCTGCGGACATTCCGGAGGACCAGCCCCTTACGAGTTTCAGCATCCTCTTTGCCCGCAAAAAGGGAGAGCTGGACAGGTACAACCCGGGACTCGCTGCTCTTGATAATATGAAACCGGCTCCCAGAATACTCATGCTGGAGAGCTGTTCCCATCATCGGCAGGCGGACGATATCGGAACGGTAAAAATCCCGCGTCTCTTTCGCCAGATGGTACGCCGGGACGCGGAGTTTATCTTCAGCCGCCGGATGCCGGAAAAGGAAGAGCTGGAGAATCTGGATCTTGTAATAATGTGCGCCTCCTGCATGCTCACCCGCACGAAGGTCATGACACGCCTCGACGCCTTCAAAGACGCCGGAGTTCCGGTCCTGAATTACGGTCTGTTTCTGGCCTGGGCAAACGGCCTGTTCCCCCGTGCCCTGGAACCGCTGGAGCAATAAGACAGGGGACAATAAAGATTGACCCCTCATATCCCATGGGGTATGGTTAACCGGAGGATCATGCCATGGCCCGTATTCTATGCTTCGGTGATTCAAATACCTGGGGGTGGAATCCCCGGGACAAATCCCGCTACGGAAAAGATATCCGTTGGACCGGGAGGCTTCAGGCCATGTTCAGTACCGTTCATGAGATTATCGAGGAGGGCCTTAACGGACGGACGACTGCCTTCGACGACCATGTATCCGGGGGAGGTAAAAACGGATTGGGCTATCTGATCCCCTGTCTGGAAACCCACAGACCCGTCGACCTTGTACTCATGATGCTGGGAACAAACGATCTGAAAATGCGTTTTTCCCTGTCAGCTTATGATATCAGCAGGGCAATGGACAGGCTTGTCGCCGCCGTGCTTGGCAGCAACGCGGGGCCAGGGGGAAAAAATCCCCAGCTGCTTCTGGTAAGTCCGGCCAGGATAGGCCCGCTGTCAGACTTTGCGGAGATGTTTTCGGGGGCCCGGGAAAAGTCGTTGCTGCTGGGCAGGCATTACCGTCAGGTGGCGCTTGAACGGGGGTGCCATTTCCTGGATGCCGCTGAACTGATCGAGTCGAGTCCGGTTGACGGAATCCACCTGGAAGAGGAGTCTCACAGGATCCTGGCCCTTGAGTTTACCAAAGTAATACGGAAGATTTTTTGACGCCGCCGTGAATCGGTGATACTCTCAAGGAATAATGCTACATCAGACAGCCAACCAAAAAAGAGAGTATCCTATGGCCGACAGTAAAATCTGCGTTCAGACAGTCTTCGATGGCAACCTCCCCACCAAAGTTCCCCTTGATATCGGTGGTATCAACAATTCCACCATGCACTGGAAGGTCGAAAAGAAATTGTGCGAAGCCCTGGGCTTCCCCTTTACTGAGAGCAGCATAATTGCTCTTGATCAACAGGTAGTGGTACCTGACGAGCGTATTCTGGAATATTTTGGCGCTGATACGCGTACAATCTATATCCGGGAATCCGGTCCGTGGAAAGAGGGTAAGGACGGTCTCTTCTATGATCAGTGGAGAATAGGGAGGGTTTTTGACGGGCAGTACTATACCATGAAGGCCCATCCTCTTCGGGTCGATAATCCCCGGCAGGCATTGTCGCTGTTTGAATGGCCTGACCCCCGTTCCGAATACCGGGTGGCTGGTCTGGAGGAACGAATCAGCAGCTATGCAGGAAGGTATGCTCTGGTCCTGGAAGGCCTGCGGGAGGTCAGCTTCGGGTTGCCTTCGTGGATACGGGGGGTCGCCGACTTCTACATGGACCTTGTATCCGATCCGGTGTTCTCGCATGAATTCCTCGACCGGGTCTTGGAATGGAACCTTGATGTGTTTCGCTTTGTGATGGACCGGATCGGCGGGTCAATTGATGTCGTCAAATTCGCCGACGATCTAGGCACCCAGGAATCCCTGCTGATATCTCCCGATACTTACCGCGAGTTTATCAAGCCCCGTCATGCCCGCTACGTAGAGGAGATTAAAAAATACGGTTGCAGGGTCCTGCTACATTCCTGCGGCGCAGTCCGTCCCTTGATTGAAGATTTTATCGAGATCGGAATCGACGCTCTGAATCCCGTCCAGGTTTCCGCTGCAGGTATGGACCCCGGTGAGCTGAAGGAGGAGTTCGGCAGCAGGATCGTTTTCTGGGGCGGAGGAATAGATACCCAGGCTGTTCTACCGTCGGCCTCGCCGGCCCTGGTAAGGGAAGAGGTCGGACGGAATATGGAGGTCTTTAAAAAAGGAGGCAGATATATTTTTGCTCAGGTGCATAACATTCAGCCGGATGTACCGGTAGAGAACGTTATAGCCATGTATGAAGCCTATCGTGAACATTCACTGTACTGATCGAGTGAATACTGTGGAATTTTGTACAATCACAGGCGAAATAGGAACTATTTCTTGACAGCACATATAAGGGATAGTACAATTTTTTTGCGGTACATTATTGTACCAAAGTATCAAGGGAGGAAAAGATGTTAAAGAAAATTTTTGTGCTATGTGTGATTGCAGCATTTTTCGCTGCCGTTCCGGTTCTGGCCGGAGGTGCCGGAGAAGGTGCTGCGAAGACCCAGATAATCAATGTCGCTTCGACCTTTCCGGACGATTCGCCCCAGGATAAGGGTCTGGATCTTTTCAAGAAGATCGTCGAAGAAAAGAGCAACGGCCGCTTCGAGGTCATCATTCATACCGGCGGTGCGATGGGTAATGAGCGCGAAACCTTCGAGCAGCTGATCGACGGCTCCGTCGAGTTTGGGGCCAACGGTTCCGGTGATATCGGACAGTTCTATCCCGAATATTTCTGTTCCGAGGTTCCCTATATCTTCAAGAACGTGGACCAGTTCTGGGCTTACTGGAACGGACCTCTGGGAAAAGAGATCTCTGATCTGATCGAAGAGGAACGGGGTGTAAAGACTGTGGGTGTAGTCCTTCGGGGCGCTCGCTACCTGACCGCTAACAAACCCATCCGCAGCGTCGCCGATGTCAGGGGGCTGAAGATCCGCCTGCCTCAACTTGAATCCTGGATGATGGCATGGGAACAGCTCGGTGCGCTGCCTACGCCAATCAATTTCTCCGAGGTGTATCTTGCGCTCCAGACCGGTACCGTAGCTGCGCAGGAGAATCCTCCCGAGACCATTTTAAATTACAAGTTTTATGAAGTCCAGAAATACTTGGTTAAAACAGAGCATATATTCTCTGCTGCCCGTTTCCTTATGTCAAACATCTGGTTTGACAGGCAGACTCCTGCGGATCAGAAAATGATCCTTGAGGCGATGAAGGAAGCCACTGACTATGCCAA
>Ga0334898_1001755_pt1 | contig 22580 bp, 22 predicted proteins | sample GraSluR3_MG_10_FD_207228 | JGI IMG/M metagenome (GOLD analysis project Ga0334898, IMG submission 207228) | Sludge microbial communities from methane-producing bioreactor in Wageningen University, Netherlands - Granular Sludge_3_08-R3 | ecosystem: Engineered > Bioreactor > Anaerobic >... | reverse complement strand
TGTTCAATTTGATTTCCAACCGCAATGACAAAGGCACGATTATGGTCACCTCGAATCTAACCTTTGATCGGTGGGGAGAAGTTTTTCAAGACACTGTGTTAACTGGTGCTTTGGTCGATCGTATCGCCCACAAAGCACATATCTTGGATCTATCAAGAGAAACCAGTTTTCGTTATGAAGAAACTGTTACGTGGCGTAAGAAAAAAGTGGCCCATGTTTAAATCATTTTTTTGGCCCGTTTTTCGATTGACAAATACAGCAAGAGATTTGGGATTCTGTAGTGAATAAGAAGCCTTACATTACAGAATTTACATGGGATGCACGAGAAATAGAAAAACCTTCAGTATGGCATGTTAAATTGCAACCCGAGGAAAAGATCCAAATGATTCAAAACACGTTCTTACAAGGACAAATTGTATATTGGAATGAATCTTCCCACCTTGAAGAAGTAGAGCTTACGGTTGATCAGACTTGGTTTGAAATAGCGAATCCTCTACTAGACAATGCTAGCGGAATCATTCACTTTGAAATGGATGGATCGAAATTGCCTGTTGGTACCCATCAGGCAATTTTATCTCATCGGCAGAATGGAAACATTATCGACTACGTTGTATGTGTTGAAGTTCTTCCTAGTGAAAAAATCATACAATTGACCATTGGAGAAAAGAAAGCATTTGTTAACAAATTGGAGATCGGTTTGGATGCACCACCCTTTATTCAACCTCCAGGGCGAACGATGGTACCCCTTCGCTTTATTGCAGAGGCTTTTGGAGCAAGTATTGATTACGCTCCAAAAAAGGGGAATGTTACCGATGTCATGATACTCTTTGAGTGTATTGATATACATTTGTACATTGGCAGCAATGAAGCTCTAATCATGAATGAAAAAACCAAGCTGGATGCACCGCCCTTGGTGGTGCAAGGAAGAACATTTGTGCCCCTGCGATTTATCTCCGAAGCATTTGGAGCTGAAATTGAGTGGGAAAGCAAAGAACAAAGAATTACCATAACTCGAAAGGAGACTTGATCAAATCAAATTTTTGCTTCCTAGTAATGGGTATTCATGTAGGGACGAGTAGATGCGTTTCCCATCGATTTGTTCGCTTTTGAAAAAGGTTACATGCGTTACAGAAATGACTGGTAAAGAAGAGAAAGATATGGTTTTTTCAAGAACTGATACTGTTTCACGTAAAATCATGTCTTGTCCAAGTGTTATGTGCGGGAGATACTCTTTGTGAGATACTGCATAACCAATAGTTTCCATGGCATTTTGGATACAACTGTGCAAACGAGTAAGTACTTGTAGCTGTCCATCAAGGCCTGTCCACAAAGCCCGGATATGCCTTCTTCCTCGAAAGACTCCCAGATGGGAAAAGGAAAGCTGAAAAGGTGGTATAGAGGTAGCACATGGCCTTATTACAGAGTGTATCTCTTGCAGAAACGATTCTTCTATCTCACCAATAAAGAACAACGTCAGATGAAAGTTGTTTGGTTGCTTCCATCTGCCTTTTTTAACATGTTTTCGCAATCGTTCTTGACTATATTTCAAGGCTTGTTTGACTGGATCAGAAAAATCAATTCCAATAAATGTTCTCATGCTTCCAGTATATACATGTTACCAAATTCTTCAAAACCCCACTGCACTAGAACTTCTTCGCCATTAAACATACTGTAAGGTCCAGTCGAAATCTTCTAGGTATTCGTCATTTAAAAAATCGTAACCCTTTAGCTGAAAAGAGTTTTGATCCAATTCAATTAAAAAGCCGGTGCCTGGGTTATCGTTATCTGCCTTGTAGTGTTCTTTATCTGGGTGGCAAATGGAAGGGGTGCTGACATACGTGACCCCGTTTATCTTAGCAACTGTATAACCGGGGGCTTTCATGAGACCACGATGAATGTGTCCAGAGAAGTACACAACTGTCCCTCCCAATTGTTCAAACAAATTGCGTATTGCAGAGCTTTGCGGACCAAGATTGGCATACTCCCAGTTGGTTTGGATCGTACCGTCCAAAATATAATGACCAAAAACAATAGCAGGGATTCCTCGTTCTGCTGCAATTCGCAGGCTTTCTGCTAATCGCGTAAGCTGAAGATCTGACATTGGATGATCATCGTCATCGCGTTCCACAGCGATCCCGAAAAGAATACAGGAATCGGTTTCATGCATGATATAAAGGGTATCAAGACAACTGTTAAAATGACTTTTGAGGGCAATATCATAGGCAAGCCTGCCAGTTTGTTGCTCTACACGATCCATATTGCCAGGTACAAGGAACAGGTTCTCTGTTTGGCAATGCTGGTCAAATGCCTTAAAGAAAATATTCCATTCCTCCACATCGGCATTTTCGGTGATATCTCCACAGACAATTACAGAATCTACATTCATGTTTTCAAAGCATCGACGTAAACAGTCATATTGTTTTTGAAAACTAGCCTGTTTTCGATTGATCTGAGGATCCGAGATCACCGCAATTCTTTTCACAATCAACTCCTTTTTGGTGAATGGAAGCGATGCATTGCACCTTTTTGACTCACCCAAAGTGGCTTTTCTAGAAAACCATTTTCGTCACATAATTTGCATAGTGCACAAAACCATATCGTTATTTCATCCACTAAAAGCATAACACCTTCCATTGTAATGTTACTGAGGGTGTTATGCAAACAGAGTTATTCTTCGTCGGAGGGAGGTTCCTTTTCAGGAATAGGCATGGCGTAGGTGATGGTAATCATCTGCGTTTTTCCATCCCAATCAATGGTGGCCCCAAATCCTTCTCCAATAAACCGTAGCGGGACAAATGTTCGACCTGATTTTATCTCGGGGGCAACGGGAAGCAACTGGGGTTTTCCATTCACAAAAGCGGCTGTTTTTCCAATATCTAGCTGAATAACATTCTCACCAGCTTCTACAATAATTCTGCCTTGTCCAATATTCTGCCACTCAATGTCTGCATCAAAAGCTTCCCCAATAAATCGAAGAGGTACCATGGTAGTGCTTTGCTTAATATAGGGCGGTTCTTCTAACATCGTTACTTCGTCATTGATCGTTGCAATAGCAGATCCTATGGTCAATGTAATGATGACTACAGGTATTTCTGCTATCTCAATGACAATGGGTATTTCCAGATCTCCTCCGTTGGAAGAGATCAATAGAGTAGAATGATAGGTGCCAGTTTCCAATGTTCTTGCATCCAATTTGATAAGTATATCTTCGCATTCATCTGCTTTTAATGTGCAGGGTCTTGTAAACAATCGGAAATTGGCTTCGCTTTTATCAATATCAAATTCTGCATGCAACTCCCCACTTCCGCAGTTGCGGATGGTAAAGCAATGTTCAAAAGATTGTCCTTCGTATACGATCTCGTTGTACTCTCCCTCTTCTTCAGCATCGACCCATTCCAGCTCTGGGGGAGTTTGAGTCAGATTTACTGTTACAGGGAGTTCAATTTCATCGTAATCAGATGTGATCGTAATGGATCCTTTATACTCTTGATTCACTTCTTCCATTTTATCAAGTAGCAAGGCTATCTTTAGTTCCTTGGACTCGCCTTGGGGTATTTTAAAACTACTACTCGCGCATTGTAACCAGCTTTCGTTGTTTACGATATGAACTTCTAAGGTTTCTTCAGTATTGTTGGTGATGGTATATTCTACTGCTTCATTTTCGAAATCATCTATATCGACTGTCCCATAATCAATATCAGATGGATCTAGCAAAAAGGATGGTTTCAGGTTGGCTTCTACAGGAATTCGCATATCTCCACCATCGGAGGTAATCATAATTTCTCCCTGTAGCGAACCAAATGCAGTTCTTTTTGTGGTAAGGTACACTGCAACAAATTTACCATGTTCGTCAAACTCTGCTTCGTCTACCCGGAACCATTCTGCGTCGGACGATAGAGAAACTCGAATGGGACCTTTACGAGCATTGTAGACATGAATTTTTTCTTTTAGTATCTGTCCTCTATAGCAATCACCAAAATGAATACTATCTACATCCACCTCCAAAAGTGGTTTGGGTAAAATTTCAAAGAAGACCTGCACTGTGACATCTCCGTAGTTAGACTTCATTTCAACAAATTCCGTATAGGTTCCAACGTCTAATCTAGAAGCTTCTACGGTTACATTTACAAAAGACTTTTCGTATTCATTTAACTGAATAGAATTTCTAGAAACTTTAATATTGGAGCTGGGCGTAATGTTCACTAGAATGTTTCCCTCTCCTTGATTTTCAAAATACAACGGAAGGGTATCAATATCTCTCCATCGTACTTCTCCAAAATTCAAAGAAGTTTGGGGTACAATCAATTTCGTTTCCGGTGGTTTTTCCGAACTTTTATACAAGACCATGGATTGATCATCGGGTGCTGCATCGGTACAATAGCGTATATCATTTAACGGAACAATGTATGCATTGATTGAAAACCTTCGCTTGGGTGCTTTTAAGTCTTTTTTGCTAATTGAAAAGGTACCCGTTGAGTTTTGCTGCTTCATATCACACACAATGAGCGTGGATTCTTCGCTTTCAATATGAAGAAACAGACCCACGTAAGAGGTGTTTTCACCAATAATGAGAATCGTATAGTCTGCATCATTGACATCAGAAGAACCACTTGAATTGAAATACATTTGGAAGCCCCTATTGGCAGCTGTTAATTTCCAATCTTTCCAGCTTTCGATCTTAAACGACCAATCATTTCCGTCATCTTTGACCGAGATGGTTCGGATGTCTGCACTCCCGGAGCAATCATTTGGATCTGAAATAACCTTCGTCCAACCATCATCAGAAGCCTGTACCGTAGGCAAACATAAAAAACCTAATGACACAATAAGGAACAGAACAATCAATTTTTTCGTTAACATCATTTCCTCCCAAAAGTGATATCCAAAAAAATGTTCATCTTTTCATAATTCTATTTTTTAACACCCTTATAATATCCTATTTTGTTAAAACTGCAATAATTTTTGATGCATTTGCGACTTTTACTATAAGTAAGATACCAATATAGTACCATTCAGAGCTATTCTCTTACACCTGTTTTTTGGTATAGTAATGGTAGAATTTATTTATTTTTTTAGGAGGCAGAGTATGGCTTATTCTGAACGAATCAATGATCCGGCTTTTGCTCAATATATCAAAAATACACATCGTTGGACATGGATTTTTTCCATCGCAATTGCTTTGATCGCAGTCATCGGTTTTTTCATCTATGGCCAAACAAGTGCTGAAATGGACAATCCACAGGCACTATACATTGGCTTTGGTATTGGGGGAATGTTTCTACTTATTGCCCTGTTTCGATCCATGGGGTATAGAAAAGGGAAAACATGGGATGGGGTTGTAACAGGAAAAGACATACAAGACAAGCGAGTGAAAAAGTATACAAGTAATGACAACTACTATTGGGATGTTTACGAAGTATATAACGTATTTGTTCGAGATGAACAGGGGAAAACTCACACCATCCGAACCGAAAGAAATGATACCGTATACAACTACTACAAAGTAGGCGATAAAGTTCGATACCACGGTTCATTGCACACGTATGAAAAATACGATAAGTCGCAGGACACCATCATCTTCTGCAATGTCTGTGCTACCTTGCATGACATACAAGAAGAGGTTTGTACCCGCTGCAAATGTCCTTTGCTAAAGTAGGTGCTACTGCTCGTTTGACAATGTAGGGTAGACTCGAAGCAAGGTAAAAAAGGCATCTAGGGATGTTTCCATTTCCGTGGGGTAAAACACATAGTGAATGCTGCGAAAAACGGTTTTTTCATTATCAAAACGCACTTCCCACGTGTCCGATTTGGTATGCCCAGTAAGGATGGTATGAATTGCTTCTTCGACCGTAGGATGGTGCAATAGATGATCCATTTTATGGGGTTCTGTGCTTACAGTGTAGTAGGGAAACAAAGGTCCTTCTGTATGATATGGTTTGCAATAACAGTTTATGATAGGTTTGCGGTTGCTGATTGCCCCTAAAAAATGGGGGCCTATGTGCATGGTTATATTCAAACGCCATGGCTGCAGATAGTAGCTAGGCAAAAGAACGCCTTCAACGGGGACTCCCTCCATTGTCCCAAAAAAACGACGCCCGTACCCGTAAGACTTTGATACACGGAATCCTTTGCTTTGAAAATACTCATCCATGCAATGACTAGCAACTTTTAACAAGGTTCGTAAATAAGCTATCAATGCAAACAAAATACTAAAGCCTGTGATTCCCACGGTAATGGCAGCCACTACATGACGGCTTTGACTGCCTGGATCCGAAACAAGACCAGGCAAAGGTATCCACAAAATCAAAACGATTAGGAGGATTAGAAGCAGCGGTATTCCGAGCAAAAATACTATGACTCGAATGCCACCATTTCGGCATCCTACAGAGGTTGCAGCTTTATGTTCATCCATTGTTGTTTTCATGGGGTCTTTACCCAAATCGTTTTGCATAAGCGACCCTTATTGTTTTCTCAACATCTAACCGAAGCCTCCACCGGAGCCTCCTCCGCCGCCTCCTCCACCGCCGGAGAATCCACCGCCACCGCCAGAGCTGGAACTAGATGAGGAAGAAGCAACTCTTGAGATTGAGTGGGACATAGAGGAAATGCCTGACATAGCGCTTGAAAAAGAGGCAAACTGCATGGTAGAACCTGCAAAAAAGGCAGGGCCAAGAAGAGCACCGCGATCCGTATCCGACAAATGAGGAGTCACCACTTTTAGTACCTTTAACACAACAGAAGCAATGCCAAATACGGTAGCATATACTAAAAACCGTTCCCATATGATAACAGACGTAGGTCCGTATTCTTTTAAATTGGAAAAATCTTTCATGAAGGAAGAAAAAGCTTTCCATTTGGAGTACTCTTCGGCTCCTTTTTTTGTACGTCGCTTCAAAGCATATTGCCCAAAGAGATAAAACAATCCCACGGGCATCAAGATCATAAATGTAAAATCCATCGTGTCCAAAAAGGTAAGGGAGAGAATCAACCCTCCAATAAACCCAACGAAAAGAAACAGAATGCCCAACACAATAGCTAACGTTGCATAGTGATTACTTTTAGCATCAAAAAATTCATACTCTTTGGTGGCGTCTCGAATCATTTTTTTGAATTTCTGAAATTGCCCATAATACCAATCATTTCGAGTACGGTATTTCTTTTTTAATCCCTTCATTGTAACAGTTGTTTTTCTCTCAAAGAGTAGTTCTTCCATCAAGAAATCTTCATAGTCTTCAAGGGGATCTTCCTTGTTTGTTAGCCGTGTTAGTTTATGGTCTTTGGTTAAAAAATTGCCGGGAATTTCTTCATATTGTATATGCCTGCGCCGTATCAAATCCATTAAAGTAGCTTCTAAAAATCGATCTTGGTAGTTTTGAAAAGAATTCAGCATCCCTACAATGGCTGGCTTCAAGTCGGAAGGAGGTTCTCGATAGTAAATGGAGGCATTTGTGATTTGATGTTCTTTCCCATATTTGTTGTAAAGATAAAAGTACAGTAGCATAAAAAAGAGGGCTAAAGCAATCATGATCCATTTAATTAAGTTTCCTATCCAGAGCGATCTCTTTGCTTTTTCTCTTTCAGCATTGGCTTCATTAGCCCATTGCGTTTCTTCCTGAAGAACGGTTTCATAAATAGTACCGTCTTTTTTGGGGGCTGTAAAATACGAGGAGGGTAACAACACGCGAGTCTCTACAAAAGTGTTAGCGGGAAGATCCTCAACAAGCAAAAAAGCACTGGTTTTGTCAGATTTGTTAAAATCCCCCCACAAAGGGCCATGTGCCCAGATAAAATAATCTTCCATTGCAATGGGTTTTTCCCATTGAACCACTGCGCTAAATTCCTTTACACCAAAGTCCCATCCATTCCCTTGAAGCTGCCAATAAAACTCGCCATAATCTTGATATACCTGCGTGACATCTTTAATTTCATATCGGATTGTAAAGGTACGAGTTTCATCTAGGGCTGAAAAATAAAAATCGATGCGTATCGAATGTTCTGTATCGCTCAGGGTAAAGGTGCCTTGATTTCGACTTGATACCGACTCGTACTGATAATATTGATCCCCTTCTGCAACGGATACATTTTGAATAGAACCATAGCCTTTTTTTGGAATCTCATAGAAGCCAAATGTAAAATCACCGTCAAACTCAATTGTTCTATTCTCCTGCACATATGCTGATCCATCGGGGCGGATGTTAACAACCATTTCAACGGAAGGTATCCGTATTGTTTTAGCAATTGTGCTAGGCACCATCCACATAGACATTGAAAAAGTGAAGGCAATAAAAAACAATGCCATTCTTTTCATGGCTCCTCCTATGAAGGGGAATTTGTTTCTATTGTACAACATTTTTTCGATCTTTGGATAGAAAACTACATTTCTTGTTTTTAGGTGTTCCTTTTCTATACTTTTCAACCAGCTTAATCTTCTACTTTGCCTAGAAAGGATGTAGTATGAAACCCTTTGGTCTTATTGGCGGAACATCATGGCACTCTACGATGGAATACTATCGCATCATCCATCAGCAAATCAATGCACACTTTGGCAATAACACCAATCCATTGCTGTATATGGTGAGTCTTAATCAAAACCAGATACACAATCTGCAGTGCAGTCAACAGTGGGATACCATTGGTTCCATTGTGTTGGAAAATGCACAAAAATTAGAAAAAATGGGAGCCCTTGGAATTGCGCTTTGTGCCAACACACCACACAAAGTGATTCCTACAATTCAAAAAGAAGTGCATGTTCCATTTCTTCATATTGCAGATGCAATGGGAAAAGTCATTCAGAAAAAAGGGTGGACTACCATTGGCTTGGTGGGTACTCGTTTCACCATGGAAGAAGATTTCATCAAAGGAAAGCTTCGTCGTGATTATCAAATACACTGCATTGTCCCAATTGAACCCGAGCAAAACTGGATCCAACAAAAAATTATAGAGGAATTCTCTGTAGGGATTTTTTCAGATTCGACACGCAAACTTTTTTTGGATTGTTTTCAGTCTCTTACGGATAAAGGAGCACAAGCAGTTATTATGGGGTGTACGGAAATCCCGCTTCTATTTCAAAACTATCCGCTTCCGCTTCCCACCATTGATTCACTCCAGTGCCACTGCGACCAAATTGTCTCCTATATTCTAGACAAGCAAATTATATGATATCAGTCACTGGATGAATGATCGTTTGGGTAAGTTTCTTGCAGAACTTGCAGCCGTTTCAATATAGCCGTAAAGGTCTGATTTTTAAAAGCCTGCACCCACAAGCCATCTCGAAATCGTTCTCCTCGTATGATGTGAGTAAGTAGAATTTGTATATCATGATAAGTAGCTTTTTCGATGATCTCATTAATATTGTCCTGAAGGGTTCCTAGCTTAGTAGCACTCAAGGAATAATTTTCATCGATAAGACCCGCATCATACGTTGCATCAATAAATTCTTTGAAACGCTTTGTATACACAGGGTATGCCGATGTACAACAGTGCGTTGCATGCAAGCCGCAACCTCCACCCCATATACATATATCCTTTTCTTCAGCATTCTCAAAAAAAGGGATAAATGCAAACAATGCTTCCATCAATTTCATGTTCACCTCTCCTATAGGTTGTCTCAAGAATATTGTGACGAATCTTTCAAAAAAGGCAATGGAAACAACACAAAAACAAAACATTTAACAAAAAACTGATAAAGCTATTCAGTTGTGAACAAAATTCAATTACAATGTATGTAGGGCACTTTTTTCTGATTGGAGGGCAACGATGTGTAGTCAACCATTGGTGGACGTAAGAAAAGAGCATAAATCAACATTGCAACGGCCTTCTTACCCCTACTCGCTAATGGCTCGTTTTTTCATCAACAGCATGGATTTAATTACTGGTAAACAAACGACTCTTTCCAAATTGAAGCTTTTGGAACTTCTTGCAAGTATTCCCTATCGAGAATGGGAAAGACGGCAATATGCCAATTGCACAAAAAGATTCAAGGATCCGTATTGTGTACAGAAGTGTAAGCGTATCATTCACTGGTGTCGCATGGCGCAGGACAATGAGTATTGGCATCTGCAGGTGATAGAAGAAAAAACAAAGGAAGATGGCGAAAAAGATGCTTGGTATCTGTCGTACTGGATACGTACTTTTATGATCTGGCCCTATATGGCTTTTTCCAAATACACAGCCTTCTTCAACCTACCCTGGGCAGTTTTTTTTAACGCCCAGTTTGAAGATCATGCAGAGCATTGTTACGCTTCTTTTATCGAACAACATCCTTCACTGGAGAATCAACCTGTGAAAAGTGAACTGGTGCGACAATACTGTCACTTTACGAATTGGGCAGATGTATTCCGGCGCATTGGACTAGACGAACGGGATCATCGCAATGTTAGCTTCTTGCATGGGGGACGCGTCGAATACATTGAAGAATACCCTGGCATGCCCGACATTGTGTAGTCCCTATTAATTTTTTATTTCCTCTTCTATCAAAGGTTCTAATAATGTCCACTCATCTTGGATTTTCTTGAAAACTTTTTGGAGAATCTTTGAATCCTTTTCATAGTTAACCTCTATAATCGACCCGAGCCGGGCCAATTCATTGAAACTAATCATAGAAGCAGCCCCTTTTAAAGAGTGTGCTGCTTGTTTCACTTTTTGAGGATTCTTTTCTGCAATGCTTTCTTTTAGCAGAGCGATTCTTTGAGGGATATTTTTCGATATTTCAAGAGAATATTGATACATTTTGTCGTTATTGCCAATTCTGGAAAGAAGCTCTTCTTTGTCAAAATGCTGTTGCGCTTTTGGCATCCACTTTTCTATTGAAGATTCTTCGTCATCTTGTTCTTTGCTAGGAGTTGCAAACAAATACTTACGCAAGATCGAATGAAGGGATTCTATATGGATTGGTTTGGGTAAAAAATCATCCATGCCTGCTTGTATGCACCGTTCCTTTTCTTCTGTTAAAGCCCCTGCTGTAAGTGCAACAATGGGAATATGCTTATCTCGATTCAATTCCCATTGTCGGATCTTACGAGTGGCATCAAGACCATCCAATACGGGCATTTGAATGTCCATAAATACCAAATCAACAGGATGCTTCTGTATAAGCTTCATAGCTTCAAGACCATCTTTTGCTTCCAAAATGGTCGTATGGGGTAATACATCCATAAGCAATGCTTTTGCAAGCATCATATTCATGTCAACATCTTCTGCTATTACAATCATGAATTTCTTTGCTTCTTCTTGAGACGCTATTTCATTTTGATGCAATGTTGTTTTTGTAGGCTCCACCGATGGTCTTTTTTGGTGGATGTTGTGTAAATATTGTAACAAATCAGACGATTTTACAGGCTTAACCAGGAAATAGTCCACTTCTAACTTTTTAGATTCCTCGCGTAAATCATGATTATCAGAGGAGCTATGAAGCATGATGATAGGAGATTTACGAGATATTTGCGGATCTTCTTTGATCTTACGAATCGTTTCAAGACCATCCATATAGGGCATATGATAATCCATGATGATCACGTCAAAAGGTTTGCTATTTGCTAGAATGCGTAAACATTCCAACCCATTGTCGCAGCCAACAAACTCAATGCCCCAGTATTCCAACGTATCCTTTAAAATGAGTCGATTTTGATCGTTGTCGTCTACAACCAATACTCTTTTCACGTCCATGGGTGGAGTGGGTTCTTTTTGATCGGTATGAGAGATGGGAAACTGCAGGGTAAAAGAAAAGGAACTACTTTTTCCCGGATTGCTTTGGAGTTGAATAACCCCTCCCATTTTTTCAACGAGTAAATTGGAAATCACCAAACCCAAGCCTGTTCCACCGTATTTTCTAGTCGTAGAACTATCCCCTTGGGAGAAAGATTGAAACAGTTTCTTTTTCTGTTCTTCCGAAATACCAATGCCTGTGTCCCGGACCACAAAGGTATACTCTCCTACGTCAGGTCTGGTCTCAGAAAATTGAACCCGTATCTCAATTTCTCCTTGCTCTGTAAACTTCACAGCATTGCTGAGGAGATTCATTAATACTTGTTTGAGTCGTATCGGATCTAGAGTAGCGTAACGCGGCATGGATAAAGAGAGATTCATTAACAGTTCCAGGTTTTTTTGAGAAGCATGGTATTTAACAATGTCTACGGTTTCTTCTACCAATTGGACAAGGTCCGTTTCAACCAAATCCAATTCCAGTTTTCCCGCTTCAATTTTTGAAAAATCCAGTATATCGTTAATAATTCCCAGCAATACTTTTCCAGAGGTGTTGGCATTCTCTGCATATTGTTTTTGGGCTAGATTTAAGGGAGTATTTAGAAGCAAATCTGTAAAACCGATGACGCCGTTTAAGGGAGTGCGTATTTCGTGACTCATATTGGCCAAAAATTCTGATTTTGCTTTGCTTGCCTGAATAGCTTTCTCTGTTGATTGAATCAATTCAGCTTCTGTTTTTTTAAGCACGGTGATGTCCCGCACCATGCCAATGACTCGGTTGTGATCTGCAACCGTTAAGCGTGCTTCATAATCGCGAAGTGCGTTTTGTATGGGCAACTGATACTGAATCGGTTCTACCGATTTCCCGTCCAACAGATCGCGAATTCCTTGCATTATGGTTTCAGCTAGGCCTTTGGGCAATACTTTTCCGATGGGTTGCCCAATAAACTGCTCGCGTGGTAAATACAAGCTCTCCTGATGACCAGATTTCACATCTATAAACACACCGTTTTGATCTAAGACAAACATCAAGTCAGGGATTGCATGCAGTAAAGATTCAATATAGGATTTCTTTTCAGCAATTGCTTTTTGAGCTTCTTTTCGTTCTGTAATATCACTATGAGATCCCGCCATTCGATAGGGTTTTCCATCAGGCGTTCGCAGGGCTTCACCTTTGGCCAAAATCCACCGCGGGGGACCATCTTTATGCTTCATTCGGAACTCAATAGAATACTTCTCTATGGTTCCTTGAAGATATTCTTGAACATATCGTTCTACTCTCGGGCGATCCTCTTCATAGATCAAATTTGCGAAAGTTTCAAATCGGTTGGTTAGTTCGTCATCTTGATATCCCAGCATGTTTTTCCACCGCTTGGACAAAAACAGGGAATTCGTGCGCAGATTCCAGTCCCATATACCATCGTTGGTTCCATTGATAGCAACTTCAAACTGTTCTTTGGATTCTTCCAATTCTCGAAGAGCTTCTTTGTGATGTGTAAGGTCTGTGAACAATAAATTACAATATTCGTTAGAAATGAAGTGGATATGAAGACGAAAGCATCTTGAGCCTACCCAAAAGTCTTTTTCTACATTGACATTGTTCCCCGGTGGGTCTTGAAACACCTGAAAGCAATCGACTCCATTGTTTTCTATGCCTGGCAATACATCTCGGATGGTTTTCCCAATGATTTGATCCTGGGGAAGCTGGGTCAAGTTTTCAAAAGCTTTGTTTGCCTCTACAATGGTGCAATGAGAAAACTTCTTGTTTTGATCCTTCTCAATTTTGCAATGAATATACCCAAAAGGAGCAGATTCAATAATTTCTTTGTAATGATCTTCCAGCATACGAAAATCCTTTTTGTGGCAGCATCTAACCACTAGTGATAAAGCTAGTCTTGTTTTCTAGGAAAAAGGAACTCCATTTCCGTCGTGAGTTACTCCAATAATATCAACAATGGCCCAGATATATGTGATAAGGAAGCCAATCCCCAGTATCCACCCTGTCAATAGGCTTATCAACAGCTGTTTAATACCTGTATTGGAATGCCCCGCATAGAAATTATGGACACCAAAACAACCTAAAAACAAGGCTAGCAAAACATAAATCACTCGTTCTTTTGGAGGATAAGAATATGCAGCTTGCTTCGGATATTGCTTAGCGCCGCAATAAGGACAGAATACGTCCTTTTTGTGAATAGGATTTCCACAGGAAGGACAATACTTTTCGTTGCTCCCTATGTTTTCATGATCGATGTTTTCATACTCTTGTGGCACGCAAGCTCTCCTCTCAATAACACAATAGACACATACGCTATGTACTTGTTTCTTACTATCATATCACAAACAGTCCCTTATTTCATAGGTTTTGCATATTTCCAATTGGTTAGTGATCGCTTTTGGGTGGAGAGGAAAAATACGAGTTGGCTTCTTCCATCAACTGAGAAATCGGAAGTTGCTGCGGACATTTGGGTTCACATTCTTGACAATGAATGCAAGCGGAGGCATTTCCATCTTTAGGAATGTGCTGGTACTGTTTTAGGGCAGAAGTAGGATCAGCGAAACTAAAAGCTTCGTTCCACAGCGAAAAAATGGAAGGAATCTTGACACCTTGCGGACATGGCATGCAATAGGAGCAAGAGGTACACCGCACTCGGGTGCGTTTTTCCAATATCTCTTTCACATATTGGATCGCTTGGAGTTCTTTTTCTTGGAGAGAAGAGGGCACTGCTTGTGAGGCGATCCTACAATTCTCTTGGACTTGATTCATTTGGTTCATGCCGCTTAGCAATGTAGAGATACCTTCGTGATTCCACACCCAGCGTAACGCCCATTCAGCAGGCGACCACTCAGGATGAACACTGTGTAAACAATCCATAGCTTCTTGGGGCAGCTGAGTAGCCAATTTGCCTCCTAGCAAAGGCTCCATAGAAATCACACCAATGCCCTTCTCAACGGCATCAAGATATCCTTGAAAACCAGCTTGATAGGTAGTGTCGTGATAATTAAACAAAATTTGACAAAAATCCCAAGGGTAGGCATTCAAAATAGTTTTGTAAACGGGGTACTGATCGTGAAAAGAAAACCCTATGGATCGTACTTTCCCAGATTTTTTAACTCGGTCAAGAAAATCAAAAATCCCTAGTTCCACGACTTGATTCCATGTTTTTTTCGTTAAGCTATGTACGAGGTAATAATCTATATAGTCGGTTTGAAGACGACTGAGTTGTTCATGTAGAAACCTTTCCATATCTTCCGTTTTTTCTACTTTCCATGCAGGTAGCTTTGTAGCAATACAGTTATTTTGTCGTTGCGAAGGAGTAAATTGTTTTCCAAGAATGCTTTCGCTCATACCACCAAGGTACGTGTAGGCAGTATCATAATAATTTACACCTTGCTCCATGGCATAATGAAGCAACCGATTCACCAATTTCTCGTCAACAGGCGTTGTCTGATCCATAAAGTTCAGAGAACCGTCGACCCGATAAAATCGCATACAACCAAAACCAAGAATGGAAACGGGGGGTAGATTTTTATCCACTTGTCGATATTGCATGGAATCTCCTTTGTAATGTAGCGTTCTTTTCATACGAGTTGCAAAATATCTTCTTATCTTACGCAGTGAATCATTAAAACCTGCTACATCCCTTTTATATCAAAATCTCTTGTGTTTTCAACTTTTTAGATCTCTGTTATGATCCGATTATTGTTGTTTTGTGGAACGATTTGATGAAAAAAGTGTATACTTTTTGTATGTGATTCACTCTACTTTGCCTTTTGTCTTCCAAGGAGCAGAAAGGAATCAGTATGGAGAAAATTAGCGCTAGAAGAATGTTTTCCGGGTATCTTTCGGGAGCCAAAGAAGTGATGTCTCATCGATCCATTCTTAATAAAATAAACGTTTTCCCAGTTGCAGATGGGGATACCAGAACTAACTTGTTTTCTACCATGAAAATTATTGTACAAGAATCCACTTATGATACTTCTGTGCAGAGCACATTGAGCTCTATAGCAGATTCAGCATTAAAGGGAGCCAGAGGAAATTCTGGCATCATTTTTGCTCAATACCTATATGGCTTAAGCCTAGAAACAGCCAATGATGCCTATTTAACTTTGCAAAACTTTGTTTCTGCTAATCAGAAGGCTGTTTCATATGCCTACAATGCAGTTACCCAACCTGTGCAAGGAACCATTCTTACTGTCATCCAAAAATGGGCAGATTCTCTTCAAAGGTGGCAAGATCCATCTTCTAGTTTTGTGGATGTTTTACACAAAGCTTATCAAGATGTTGAACAAGCAGTACTACAAACTACACAGCAGCTTCAGGTGTTAAAACAAAACAAAGTAGTCGACTCAGGGGCCAAAGGATTTGCTTTGTTTATCAAAGGCTTTTTGGATCATCTTCGAACGAACAAGGAAGACTTTGCCATTCCTCCTTCCTTATCGCTTGAAGACGACCCCATAATCCATCCTCCCGAACATATCCATGGCGATACAACCTACCGATATTGTTCTGAGGCCATGCTAGAGGGTACAGATATGTCACTTGAGAAGCTTCGCAAAGATTGTATACCATTGGGAGATTCCCTCCTACTAGCGGGTAGCAACCATAAGGCTCGCATTCACATCCATACGGATCATCCACAATCATTTTTTTCTCTCCTATCAAAATATGGGACAACTACGTATCAAAAAGTAGATGACATGAAAATGCAAATGGATGTGATGACCAAACGAAAACACCCTATTGCCATTGTAACAGACTCCATTGCTGATATTCCGCAGTCCTTTATTGACGAGCATCAAATTCATGTCTTGCCACTTCACCTATTTTTAGGGGATACAAACTACCTCGATCGACTCACCATTGACACAGAAGAAGTGCTACACTATATTGATCAACATGCGCAGCTCCCTACCTCTTCTCAACCCGTATACAAGGACGTCGAAAACACATTTCAGTTCTTATCTTCTTACTACGACTCCATTCTTGTTATTACTGTTTCGTCTGAGCTGAGTGGTACTCACAATATTGTTTCCAATGTGGCTCAAGACAGTAAGAATTCAACCTGCCCCATTCATGTAGTAGATTCGAAGTTAAATTCAGGAGCACAAGGAATGCTTGTTATGAAATGCGCTCAATTGCTAGAAGAAGGACGATCCATTGATCAAATACAATCGCTTCTTCACGATCAAATCAAGCGTTCTCATATTTATGTTCATGTCAAAAGTATTGACAATATGATCAAGGCTGGCAGACTTAGTCATCGCTTAGGGGCTATCGCAAAAGCTTTGCACTTGCATCCTATCGTGGCTCTTGATGAAAATGGCAAGGGCACTCTTCGCGCCATAGCCTTTCGTTACGAACAAAGCAAGAAAAAAACACTGCGAATCCTGCGAAAATTACACAAAAAAGGGCAAATTGAGTCCTATAGCATTGTTCATTGCAACAACAGAAAAGAAGCAGAAGAAATGTCACATACACTAGAGACCATTCTCCAAAAACCCCCGCTTTTTATCGAAGAGATCTCTTCCATTACTTCCATTTCAGCTGGCCGAGGAGCCATTGCTGTTTCCTTTATATGCAATGATGCACAAGGAGGTTTGTAGATGATTTTCTATCAAGTTGGTATTCTTCTCTTTCTTTTTTTCTTTTTGCTATTCCTTTTAGGACAAATTCTGCACAACAATTCGATTGTAGATATTGGCTGGGGAACAGGTTTTATCCTTGTCGCCCTCTACACTTATTTGTTACTCCCTGAACCATCGTTTAAGAATACAATCCTTGTTCTTTTGGTAGGACTGTGGGGTCTACGTTTGGCTTTCCACGTTGCCAAACGAAATTGGAAAAAACCTGAAGACTACCGCTATGCCGCCATGCGAAAACGGTGGGGTTCCCAGTTTCCTACAATAAAAGCTTTTTTTGGCGTGTATATGACCCAAATGGTATTGATGTTCATTATCTCTTTGCCCATCATTAGTATTAACTCTACATCCTATCCAACCCTACATACATGGGATTTGATTGGTATGGCCATTTGGTTGCTTGGGTATTTCTTTGAAGTTGTGGGGGACAAACAACTAGCGCGTTTTCTCTCCAACCCCAAAAACAAAGGCAAGTTAATGACCCAAGGTTTGTGGCGCTATACTCGGCACCCGAATTACTTTGGTGAAGCCACTATGTGGTGGGGTCTATTTCTTCTTTCTCTTCATTCACCATATGCTTTTATCACCATATTGAGTCCTGTTACTATTACATTTCTTTTATTGTTTGTGTCTGGCGTTCCGCTGCTGGAAAAAAAGTACAAGGACCGTCCCGATTTTATAGAATACAAAAAACGTACGAGTATCTTTATTCCTTGGTTTCCAAAAAAATAGAAAGGGGTTTTCTATGGCATTGATTCTTAAATCCTATATTGCTAGTTTCATCATCTTCTTGGGCATTGATATGATTTGGCTGGGGCTCATTGCAAAAAACTTTTACGCAAACACATTAGGGCATCTGATGAGTCCAAAAGTCTTGTGGTTTCCTGCCATTGTTTTCTATATGATCTTTGTGGCAGGAATTCTCTTCTTTGTTGTATTTCCCGCCATTCAAAAAGGTAGCTGGCTATATGCTTTAGGTGCTGGGGCATTGTTTGGTTTGATCACGTACGCAACATACGATCTGACAAACCTAGCTACACTCAAAGATTGGCCCGTTTTGGTAACCATCATTGATTTGTGCTGGGGTTCTTTCTTAAGTGCTTCTGTTTCCATCCTGAGCTACTTCACCATCACTCGATTCTTCCTGCCGTAACCCAACAATAGTTAGAATAAAGATTCTCCTTCCAAACCATTGGCAACCTCAACAACAATAGTGCCGGGTTTTGATGGATTGACCATATTAAAATCTTTACGAAACACAATGCGAATCTTTTCTCCTGCATGAATAGGAGTAGCAGGATATAGGCTAAACGTGTGGTCATCCAAAGATAGTTGATCAGGTTTTTCTCCATTAATCTGAATATCTTCTAACCGAATCGTATGGGGCATTTGAATTTCTTTTGGAAAGCGAACAAGAACGGGATTTTCAGGAGTAAACTTACCCTTCCCCGCAATACACTCAACAAGATATGCACTGTTCATATCTGTATACAGGTTCTGTAGATACAATCGAGTTTTCCCTGGTTCTACTGCAATCACTTGTATGAGAGCAGATGTTTTCCACTGAGGAGAGGATTCTGTATGAATTGAAAAGGCAATATCTCCGCTATTTGCAGGAGTTACAATCCCAGCTTCTGGACTAAAATGAATTGTGAGTGTATTCCATTGTTCTGTAGTAGGGTCTAGTTCAAATGGAAGGGAAAACCGAATCCAAATGGATGTATCATTACATACCGTAACGATTGGAAGTCCTTGTAGAATTCTACAACCTGTCGAGTATACAGCTCCTTCAAAGGAAATAGCATCCGTAATTTGGATCAATCGATCTTGTCGTTCTTTTTCCTCTTAGTACAACATGCCGAACATATAAAGGGGGATGGTTTTTTTGTAACCAATCTCAATGTCATCAAGTGCTAACCAAGCATTCGTTAGTCCATCGATTTGTGTTTTATTTTTATTCCTTCCACCCACCTCGATCACGTATTTTCCGTCAACAAGAAAATCTCCTTGGGAAGGAATAGATACATCATGCTTAGCTATCAATTGATTGACGATAAAACATTCACGCATAGCACCTTTGTTTTGTTCCATAGATGATTCAGACAAAGCCCGGATCAATCCTGAGTTTTGAAGGAATATTTTTGCTGGTTTTCTCATGGCATTAAATCCCTGTCCTGCTCTTCTAAGATTTATCGTCAACCCAGCTTTTTCAAGAAATTCAATGTAATGATAAACATATTCAATAGATCCTTGTTGCAAATATTGTCAAGTGGACTTTACACTTTGTCAATAAATTTGTAAATTTGACTTTACACTTTTTTTGGATGAAAATGTTAACATAGGCTGTGAGTTAGAAATAATGACCCTTCTATATCATTTACATGGTTTTTTGACTAAAGAATACAAGTTACAAAAGTAATGTAGGGTAGAATTCTATCACACTGTAAAATAGTACAGTGCAAAAAGGAGCGTGCCTAGTACAAACCAAAAAGCATACGTTGGTAGCAGGCCGCTATGCGCACTTCGTAGCAAGCTAGAGGTGGATAGGATCATCCTTTTCCCAAGGTCGTATACATCCAGATATTTTTTTTCAGCACAATCATAGGCCTTTTTAAGCCCTATACAATTTCGAAGCTTTTCATAACACTTGATTCCTTGCACATTGCACCTTTTTGCATAACGTGTAATACTGCCAATAAAAACAGCAATGAGGATCGAAAATCCAAGGAGATACATCCACCCTTCTAACATATTAAAATGAATATGAGTTTCCTTGTTAAATATGGGGACAAGAAATGATGTATTGGTCCAACCCTCAGCTGTTACACCAAGTAGGATACAAAGCACTGCAAGCAAAAGCATAGGGACAAGCATCCAGCCATTATTCTCTTGGATATGCTTCCAGCATTGACATGGCTTTTCCACAAAAAGGGCATAGATAACTTTCACAAAACTTGAAAGGGTTAATAAACTACCTATAAAAGCTAGAATCCAAAACACAGGCCACCACGAAATATGAAATAGTTCATGTGTAACTTCAATGCCATGCATAATGACATGCTTGCTAAAATAACCATTAAACGGGAATACTCCAGAAATTGACAAAGAAGCAATTGCCATCACGGTAAAAGTGATGGGGAGTACTTTGGCCAAACCTCCAAGTCGATCTAGATCAGTCGTTTTGCAAGACTTCTCAACCATACCACACGATATGAACAGAAGAGTTTTGTAAACGGTATTGTTTATCATATGGTACACAGCCCCAACCATCCCGATCATGGTACCTGTGCCAATTCCCAAAACCATATAGCCCACCTGCGAAACAGTATGGTACCCAAGAAGTCGTTTCAAGTCATGCTGCACCAAAGCCATCAGAACACCAACAAAAATGGTGATGCAGCCTATACTCATAATGATGATGCTAGTAATTGCATTGATGGTATAAATAGATCCAATCATCCGGATCATGAGATAAACCCCCAAAAGCTTGTCTAGCGATAAGGGTAGAAAAGCAGTGACGGGGACATAGCTATGTTGGCAAGCATCGGGTAGCCAGCTATGGAATGGGAAAACGCCAGCTTTCGCAAAAGCACCAGTAAAAAGAAAAACAAGGGATAGAGATGCCAAAGGCATATCTAGCGTAACACTCATGGTAGAAAACAACATTGTATCGGTTAAAAAGTATAAAAGTACAAGACCTAGAATCATGACAATATCGGATCCACCTACCATAATGAACGTCTTTTTTGCGGCATCTCGAATATCAGAGCCTTTTTTCAACCCAATCATAGCATACAACAGTACGCCAAGAATACCCCAGCCAATCGCTAAAAGAATCATATGATCAGCTAGAAACGTAAAAAAAGTAACGCCCAAAGACATCAAACTAAGGGCATAGAAGGGGGTGGATTCCTCGGTAGAAGGAAAGTATCCTTTTGCATACATGCTTAGTATCCAAGCAAAAAAAGATGTCCAAACAAGCATCACGCGAGTCGTTCCATCTAGCAGAAGCCCTGCATGTTGATACATCCATCCCGATGACCAACAAACTACGGTTGCAACAAACAAAACAGATGTTACAGAAAGGGTGAGTCCAAAAGCCCATCGTCTTAAAATACGTGAAAAAACAAGCAGGAACAATCCAAGTAACAAAGGAAGAGCAATGTAAGCTATGACGAATATATCAGCAGTTTGGATCATGGTCTTTACCAGGATCCTTTCCATCAACTCCTTGATTCAATTCCTCTTTACGACCAAATTCATACAGGTCACAGACGGTGTTTTTGCACAAGCGAACTTTCGATTTGTACGCCCCTCGTGCAAGAGCATGAGCAGAAGTTGGAGAAGTGATGAGAATAAAAACAATACAAAGGAGAGCTTTCCCACTCATAGGGGATACTCCTTTTTGAATAATCACTCCGAGTAGCATGCTACAAACACCTAAGGTTACCGACTTTGTAGCAGCCTGGAGTCGGTTGTATACATCGGGTAACCTTACCAAGCCAAGGCACCCTAGCACCATGAAAACCACTCCAATGGAAATAAATACAAGGGATATCACATTACTCATCAAATCTTCTCCCTTCTAGAAACTTTGCCAAGGAAAGACCCCCAATAAAACTAATGAGTGTCCATGCCAATGCAACATCAAGAAAGAAATCATTGCCAGTTTTAAGGGCAGACAATACGCAAAAACCCACCATTACGGTCCCTAAAATATCAATGGCAACACTTCGATCAGGAGGGGTTGGTCCTATGCCAATGCGATACAGGCAAAGCGATACGGACGCGACAAGAGCAAAAAGAAATAGTACATCATATAGCATGGGGGGACGCCTCCTATTCAAATATTTTAACAAGAATCTGTTCAAAAGGTTCCACAATCATTTTTTGAGCCACTTCTTCATCGTCGCTAATAACACAAATCCAATGCACAAACAGAGTGCCATCAGAATCCATATCGACAACCAAGGTACCTGGCGTCAGCGTAATTGAATTGGCCAAAACAAGGCGAGCCAGGGGGTTGGTCAGTCTTGTTTTCACCTTCACAATCCCTGGTTTAATTGGCAAAGCTGGATGTAGAACGCGATATGCAACATCTAGGTTGGCAATAAACATCAACTTAAAAAAGCGAAAAGCATAGTACAAAATCCAGACTACTCGCCTTGGAGACAAAGGAAGATATAATGGAAAAGCGGGAATCGAACGGATCTCAAGATACGCTACAAAAGCACTGA
>Ga0334898_1001754_pt1 | contig 22592 bp, 22 predicted proteins | sample GraSluR3_MG_10_FD_207228 | JGI IMG/M metagenome (GOLD analysis project Ga0334898, IMG submission 207228) | Sludge microbial communities from methane-producing bioreactor in Wageningen University, Netherlands - Granular Sludge_3_08-R3 | ecosystem: Engineered > Bioreactor > Anaerobic >... | reverse complement strand
CCTGTGCGCTGTATATATATTTGTAGTCCTTTGAGACAACCATGTATGTAGAATTCTCAGCCCTTTCTTCCGAAGACACCGGATCAAGCGAAAGGAACTCATCACCACTCGTACCATCTGAATGCTTCACAAATGCCAATTGACTGAAGACCACATCCCTTTCCACTGTACCATCGACCACTGATTGCAATGGAATTCCATCCCAAGAGTGGGTAGAACTATCCTTATCATCATTGCCGATTGAAGCAGCGATCGTAGGAGCGAGATCAACCAGTGATACCGGAGAATCTAACCTCTTTCCTCCATCGAACACTCCAGGTTGTGCGATAATCATCGGAATCCTTGCAGCCGCATCATGCATTCCCCTCTTGCCAAAACAATGGTAATCGCCAAGATACTCGCCGTGATCGGCTGTGAAGATGATCAACGTGTTTTCGGTAGCACCTGTCTTGTCCAAAACCTCAAGCACCCTCCCAACCTGATGATCAATGAAGGAAATGCAGGAATAATAATAGGCACGAATCATCCGGATAAGATTGTAATCGAATCCTTGATCACGGTACTTGTATCTGTTCTGGGCCCTATTCACATATTGGAGCAATTGATCATATTGTAAAGGGATATTGGGAGAGGGAACATCGTCTATTCCGTACATCTTGTGCCATGGAGTGGGAGGAGAGAATGGTGGATGTGGATGGATGAAACTGGTGAAGAGGTACCAAGGATCATCATTATTCCCCTCTTCCTCAAGAAAAGCGATCGCCCTGTCACCAACCCATTTGGTCGGATGGTGCTCTGGTGGAATCTGTGAAACTTGCGGAATATAATACATCTCACCACGCACACCATGTGGGTCGATCACATACCCCAACCCATTTCCCTTCAAGTAAGTCAGATAATCATCATCATCGGGATGTCTAGGCAATTCTTCCTGAGTCTCTCGAGTTTGAAATCCTCGTAAAGCAAGTGGATCTGGTGTGAAGTGGCATTTGCCTATCCCATGTGTCCGATAGCCAGCATCGGTCAACATTCCCATGAAACTTTGTCTATCATCGGATGGCATGGGAAAATTGTTTTCATAACAATCAGTATGGTGTGGATACTGTCCATAAATCATCCCACATCGTGCGGGGATACATACAGGACAAGAACTATAGGCATTGTCGAATGTGCACCCTTCAGAAACCAATCGGTCAAGCGCGGGGGTCCTGATACCGGGATTACCCAGAGCACGTATCGCATCGAAACGCATCTGATCGACGAAGAAATGAAGAATATTTGGGCTAACTTTCGACTGAGAAACATGCTGATCATTCATGATGTACTACTTCCTTCATCCTTTTATCGCACCAATGGTAAGTCCTCGGGTGACATACCTCTGGGCGAAAAGAACCATCAAAAAACCAGGTATTGCGGCAAATGCTGCCGCAACCGATATATTTCCATACAGAACTTGAAAATCTTGTGAAAAGTTGGCAATTCCCACAGGAATGGTCATCGCTCTTGTCGTGCTGGTGAGAGAAACCGCAAACATAAAATCGTTCCAACTGAACACGAACGAGAGGAGTCCAGCCGTGGCTATGCCAGGCATCATCAACGGCAACGAAACCGAAGAGAAAATCGTCTGGTTGGAAGCTCCATCGATATGGGCAGCCTCGAGTATCTCATTGGGCACGGCCATTGCGAACTGTCTGAGAATCAACACCGACAAAGGCAACTGTAGAACAAGATAGGCCATTATCAATGCCAAAGGAGTATCATATATACCCAGTTGTCGTGTGATCAGATAGAAAGGTCCCGCGAACACCACAGGAGGAAGCATCTGGATGAGCAGCAAAGCGGCAAGGATAAGTGAGACAAACCATTTTGACCAATGAAACTTACCCAAGCTGAACCCCGCTAAGGATGCGACGGCAAGGACTATCACTGTGGTCCCGGAAGCAGAGACCATACTATTGATCATCAAACGTCCGAATTTATAGGAAGTGAACGTACTGATGTAGTTGTAGAAAGTTGGGGAGAAAAACAACTTACCGGAAATGATGTCCCTAGGATACTGAAAAGAAGTTCTGAACACTATCAACACCGGCAATAATGTCACTATGGAACCGAAAATTAAGAATGTGATGAGAGTGATTTTGGGAAGCGATTTCTTACTCATTATTCACCTCCCTTTTCAACAAATACCCGTTTTTGCAATTGATTGAAGGCAAAAACCAAGACTGCAATGAATATCAATGTGAGCACAGATAAAGCTGATGCATACCCCATTCGATTCTCATTGAAGTAGACCCGCATGATGTAGGAACTGATCACTTCGGTCCTATTGCCTGGCCCTCCATCAGTCAGCAGATAAATCTGCTCGTACACCTTGAAGGCAAAAATTGTCCTGGTGACTATGGCGGTCATGATGATCGGACGAAGAATCGGCAACTGGATCTTCCTGACAATCTGGAATTCGGTCGCACCATCGATACGACCAGATTCCGACAATTCATGAGGTAGCGTTTCGACTCCAGCGAGCACGATGAGAAATACAAACGAAGTCCAGTGCCAGATATCGACAACAATGATTGAGGGAAATGCAAGTGAATTGCTCGCAAGCCAAGCAGGCCCCTTCATCCCCAGGAAAGCCAGCACAGAGTTCAAGACCCCATAGTTGAAATCATAGATCATCAACCACATAACACCTATTGCTATCGGTGGAAGCAACATCGGAAAAATAAAAATGGTACGGAAGAATGTGTTTCCCCGCTTGATATACCCCACCGAGAGGGCAAGCACGACAGCAATAACCACTTCAACCGAAACACTAATAATTGCCAGCAATGTAGTGTTCAACAACGCACGTGCCGCTACTGCATCCTTGAATGCATTCCGGTAGTTCTCGAAACCGATAGGGTTGAACAACAATCCGCCTGAGACGAACTTCACTTCACTGAAACTAGTGGAGAAAAGCCGTCCCACCGGCATGAGTACCAAGATCACCAAAACCAGAATGATGGGCGCAAGTGCAATAAATTTGAAGTTGTCGTCAATCCAACGGTGAAGATTTCTGTGTCTCATGGGTACCTCGACGATGAATTTTCAAAGCCTATTTGAAGAAAAGTGGTAGTACGCCTATCATTGACGCACTACCCTTTAGCTTATTTCACCTTGTAGCCAGCAGATTCCATGATGCTACGAATCTCGACTTCGGCTTTCCTCAGAGTCTCATCCGGTGTGGTGTCTCCAGCCACAACCGATCTCAACAAGGTCTCCAGCGCAGAGAAGATACGACCACCGACGGTGACACGGATCTGACCATGTGCATACGGAGTACTCTTCGCCACAGCTTCTGCCCACCAGAACTTGGGATCCTCCGAGAGGGTTTCCCATGCATCTTGTCTGGTCACGATACCGCCGAACTTACCAAATTGCACCTGTACATCAGGTTGGATCACCCATTTCAGGAATGCCAACGCAGCTTGCTTTCTCGCATCGGGAAGATTGTTGGGAATCGCAAAGGGCTGGATTCCAGTTGTAGGGGCATTTTCTCCTGGACGAGGTCCTGGAACCACAGTTGCCCGTACCTTTCCCACCACAGTTGATGTCGCCGGATCATCGAAATTCGGCGCAGCCGCAGTAACGGTATAGATCATCGGTACTCGACCCGACTGCATCAAGGAAATCATCTGAGCTTGGCCTATGTTTGCATAATCATCAGGACTATATTGTTTTACCAAGCGCAGGTAGATATCCAAAGCCTCATGGGCTTCAGGCTTGTTTATCCCGATATCCCAAGTGCCTTGTGTCGAATCATAGTCCAACAAATAGCCACCAAGACTGTGGATTATTGCCTGATACCCGAAATCAGGGCGTCCGGTTGCCCTCCCGACCATACCATACATATTTGGAGGATCATAGAAATACTTGGCAATCTCGAACACATCATCCCACGTTTGGGGAGGATCGAACCCAGCTTCATCCAACAGATCGGCACGATAGTACATGATCTGCATGTTTCCATTGATGGGAACTGCGTAAATCTTACCCGATTCGGCATTGGTTCCAAGCTCGTGATCCCATCGCGTTGCCCAATCGTACTCAAGCACACCTTCATCGAATGCGAAATCGGGATCGATATCGGTCAACGCGGCTACCAACTCACCATCAAAGAACTGGTTCGACCATACCTCATCAAGAATCACGATATCGAACTCGCTTTCAGGAGCGGTGAGGGTGTTGGTAATCCTTGTGAGCAGGGCACTGTAGGGGCTTCCTACAATTTCCACTTGATTACCGGTCTCCTTTTCATACACGTCCACTATCTTGCGAAACGCATCCAACCATGGCGACTCATTGATAAGAATCGAAATAGCCGGAAGCTTCTCTCCACTTTCAGCGGAGGTCTGTTCGGTGCTACCTCCAGCAAACACCATCAGACCAACGATGAGCATCAACATTGCAATTGTCATACTCTTTTTAACAAATCTCATGGCAACCTCCCTTTATGTTTCCGTAAGTATAAAAATTATATGAATGGAGAATTCCAATTTTCAATGTACGATACTTATGAAAAGATGTACAAAATGATCAACTACAATCGAAAAATTTTCGGTATGCTATTGGATTCGAGTACACTTCTTTCCATATATGACAAATGCAATATGGAATTGCACACATCTCTGGATACATGATACCAACTCTCCAACTTAGTCTCGAAATCGATACCCATAATATTCAATTCTTTACAATTTCAATCACAGAATGCTAATTTTATAGCATATCTACCGAATGGAAAGTGAAACAACTGAAAAATCTACCATTTGGCACCTAACCCACATACCTTTGGAGCTGTTTAATCGGGTTCGGGGTCTCTGTTTGGAAGAATTAATTAAGGAGAATCCAACATGTGGAAAAAGGCATTGCTCACTACTATAATTTTGGTAGCGATACCAATTCTGTTATCAGGTACTTCATTCACGATCAATGAAATAAGAAGTGACAATCAAATGCAGGGAGCTGAACTGGGTTTGGAAATGGGACCTCTGGTCATCACCGTAGGTGTTGATGCGATGTACCTCAAGGCTACCGCTTTGGACACAACAGGCATGATTGCAGAAGAAGACTTGGTTGCCGAAGTCGAAGGAGCAGTGTTGTTCCCATCGGTTGGACTCAAGATTTTGCTTGGTAGCAAGCCATCACGGTTCTTTCTGAAAGGTACCATTTCAAAGTTCATGCCACTATTGGAAGTGAGTGCCCAAGTTGGATCCGAAGAATTGGTGACTCCTGAGATGAAAAAACTCATTGAAGAAAGTCTGGAAGCCTTTGAATATTATGGAGGAAAAGTTGGATTCGGAGTCGAACATCGATTCGATAACCGGTTAGCCTTGATCGGTGAATTTGGCATAAGATATCACATCGCATCCTTGCATCTTTTCGAGAATGAAGAAAATGGTGCTTCCCTTGATGTAGGAGCACTGGTAGGAACCACCTACACTGCCTTGGGTGTGGGATTCTTCTTCTAATGAAACGAAGTCTCAGATACTCAGTTCCAATACTCATAGTGCTAACCCTCATAGGATGTGACTTGTTCCCCGAGATGAATACCATCACATACTACCGCAAGATAAATGCCTTAGAGTATGAGATAGCGAAAACCCTCATATACCCAACGGGAACAGAGATAGAAGTACTTGGGGATTTTGTTTACGATGACCCGGACATTCGGTTCCTTGGATGGTCAGAAACTGAGGATGGATTCGATATCAGTTTCGAAGGTGGAGAAACAATTGTGCTGGATACCGATATCGAACTATATATCCAACGAGCGATAAAGACTCCAGAATCGGATTTTACCTATTCGTTGAACGAAGCGGATGAAATTGTCATTACAGGGTATGTGGGTGATGCTCAAGAGATTATGATTCCAAGTACCATCGAGGGATTCCCTGTTCGAATAGTCGGAGGTATCGGTGGTCATGGTAAATCCGGAATCGTATCTGTCTTCATCGATGAGGGCATCCGTGAAATTGGAGGTGTATTCAACCAGATGCCGAATCTTCAATTCCTCACGCTGCCAACTTCACTGGAAACAGTAGGATATGGTTTGCTTGCAGGAACATCAAGTATCAAGAAGATAAGAATACCAGATGGAGTCGAGACAATTTCACCAGGAGCTTTCTCTTATTCGGGAATAGAAGAATTTCATGTATCAGATGCAAATGAATCGTTCAAGACGATCGATGGAGTACTTTTCAGTAAAGATGGCAAGACCATTGTAAGTTATCCAAGTAAAAGATCGGGTGATTCGTATCGGATTCCAAATGGAGTTGAAATTATCGGATCATCTGCGTTTTATGATTCGACCCAGATCAGTAATTTAACAATTCCCGACACTGTGGTTGAAATTGAGAACAGAGGTTTCAATGGGATATTTGTTGAAACAATTGAGTTGCCTTCCAATCTTCGAGTTATTGGGAAAGAGGCTTTTCATAATGCATATAGTCTGACTGAGATTACCATACCATCAAGTGTGACCACCATGGGAGAGAAGGTGTTTTACTTAGCCCATCGTCTAACCGATATCTATTGTGAAGCGCCAAGCAAACCGGAGGGATGGTCCGATCAATGGTCGATCAAACATTATGAGCATTTTACCAAGCCTACGACTATCCATTGGAATTCAACAGCAACTAAGGAAGGACCATAATGGTAACCAAGCATACATTATGGAAAATCATCGCTGTAGTATCCTGCATAGTGCTGCTGGGCATTCACACCAGTTGTGAGATTTTCCCACAAGCGGTTCAATTCAAATATGATGCGAACGGTGCTACAGAGGGAGATCTTCCATCAGATTCAAGGATCGTCAAACGGAATTCAAGTCTGGTGGTAGCTGAAAACATTGGAAATCTTAAGAAAGCCAACCATCGCTTTATCGGTTGGAATAGCGCTTCTGACGGAGAAGGTGTAAGCCATATGCCCGGGGAATCCATTTTGATTACCGGTCCCACGACCTTATATGCCCAATGGACCGAAACAGATTGGCGTAGCTTTCACACAGAGGTAAATGAAAATGATGAAGTGGAAATCCACAACTATTTTGGACTTGATCAAGAAGTATATGTGCCTGCTGAAATTGATGGAAAACCGGTTGTTGCCATTGGAGATGGATGTTTTAGGAACAATACAAATATCTCCTTCGTTCAATTACCAGACTCAATCCAAACGATCGGTAAATTGGCCTTTGGTGGAACCCGTTCTTTGGTTGAGATACAAATGGGTTCAGGGATCGAAAAGATAGGCGCATACGCATTTAGTGGTGCAATAAGTCTAAAAGAAATTTACATTCCAGATAAGGTAGTCAAATTGGAGCCCTTTACCTTTGTTGGATGCAATTCATTGCATACCATCACAATTGGAGCTTCTTTAACATCCATTGGCTCAGATGTGTATTATTATGATCGAAATAGTATAACTCGTCTCGTAGAATTTCAAATAAGTGATAAAAATCCGTATATGAGTGTGGCTGATGGCGTATTGTATGACAAAGCTTGTGAAACACTACTAAATTATCCTCCTTACAGAATGAAGCTGCGGTATGCGATGCCTTCCACAGTGCGTAAAATTGCTCCAGGTGCTTTCGCCGGTATGGGTAGCAACTTAGCATATCTTACACTCAGTCCTAACTTGGAACGAATCGATGCAAGCGCCTTAGGCGATACTACCTACTTGAGAAACATAGAAATTTCTGAAAATCCGAATATGAGTGTTGTTGATGGTGTATTGTATGACAAGGCTATTGAAACGATAATCAAATATCCTCCCAACAGGATGGAGGTGGAGTACGTTATGCCTTCCACAGTGCGCAAAATTGCTCCGGGTACTTTTACCGACACTGGGAAGACCCTAGCAAATCTAATACTCAGCCCAAATTTGGAAAGAATCGATGAAGGTGCATTCAGACGCTATTTCAACTTGAAACATCTGATTCTCCCTGAAAAAGTTACCTATATCGGAAGTTACGCATTTGCAAATTGCTATAATTTAATGGAAATCTCCATCCCCAAATCTGTAGAGCAAATGGGACCATATGTCTTTTCACATTGTTATTCATTAACCGATATCTATTGTGAAGCAGACTCAAAACCGGAAGGATGGGACGACGACTGGCATGTCATCATAAATAATGACGTGACAATTCATTGGGGCGTTTCTTCAGACTAGTCGATTATCCAGAACATAACCTGTCAGGACACCTGTTATTGTATCTACTGTAGAGTTCGATCACCAACATTAGTTAACTTTCCAGTACATCCCCCAGCCTGATGAAACTCTGCTCCAAGTCTTGGTACAACCCAAGAAACACCGAGTAGTACTTGTCATACACAGCAGTGGTCTTGGGATTTGCCATGATGCTTCGGGTGGGATAACGTCCGATGAAATCCAAGCAAGTATCAATAGTACACAAACCAGTTGCCATACCCGCCATATAGGCATTCCCCAATGGAGCGCCATACCCCCGCAAGTCGATGCACAGCTGATCCACCCCTGTGATATCACTCATCAACTGGACCCATAGCGTATTGGCGATCCCACCGCCAGAGGAAATGATTCGTTTCACATTCACACCCTTGGCTTCCATCGCATCCAAATTTCTTCTCAACCCATACCCGATCGATTCCAGAATCGCACGATAGATGTGGTATTTGGTATGATGCATCGAAAGACCAAACAAGACTCCTCTCGCCTTACCATTCTTGAAGGGCGTCCTGCACCCGTTGAAATACGGTAAAGCCACCAATCCATCACTTCCAGGACCGAGACACTCGGCTTTCCGGTTATAGTCGATTACAGAAGAAGAAAAATCCTCATCCCCATCGAACAAATCGTGCAACCAAGTAATCAAGGAACCCGAAGTACCCATTCCTCCCACAAGACTATGCATCCCCTGCAGGTAATGGTAATTGGGCCAGAACGTATCGTCTGGGATCAATGAATTGGTGGTGGTGACGAAACTCATGCTGCTGGCATAGATGAGGAAGGTGTCCTCCTTGGCGAACGCACCAGCACCGATCAGATCCGCATAGGTGTCGAGCGCTCCAGCGATCACAGGAATACCTTCGGGCAGCAATGTTTCATCCGCCACAGTAGTATGGATGGTACCCACGATATCGGAAGGTTCTGAAATTTGAGGGAAGAGATCCAGAGGTATTCCGGCTGCCTGGCAATTCTTTCCATGCCAATCGTGTTTCTCTATGGAATAGAATGGAGTATGGAAACACGCACTGATCCTGTCGATCGAAAGGGTACCAGTCAACTGCTTCACAACATATCCATGGGTGGTCGTCAGATGATCGGTGATGGAAAACCGGGTAGGTTCATGTTTCTTCAACCAGAGCAACTTCGGCCCGACCGACTGGGAACTCAGGCTCTGCCCACATTCCCGAAGCACATTCCCAGGTCCGAACATCGTATCCAACTCGACGACCTCTTCGGTGGCTCGGGCATCGATACCATAGAATATGGCGTCCCTTACAGGCTCCCCCGACTCATCGAGTGCGACAAGATTCACCCCCATCCCACTCACTCCGACACCTTTGAGCTTGCCAGGATCGTACGCACCACTGGTGTTGGCTTCCCGCAACAACTCCTTGGTAAGATTCCACCAGAGTCGGGGGTCCTCCTCCACGTACCCCGCCCTCACCTGTGTGGGAGCATGTCGCTTCGAACCTGAAAACAAGATATTTCCTTCGGTATCGATCACCACGAGCTTAATGTTGGTTGTACCGATATCCAATCCACACAGCATGGTTCCTCCACAATGATTCGGATGTACGGGATACTTGGAATATCAATTCAGGTCTAGAAACTCGCAATGACTATCCTGATACCATGTCCCGACATATGATCACTACCCGATCTTACCATAAAGTGGTGCCTTTGAATCACATTGTCCAAAGGATCTCCAGTAAAATGTGCACAACAATACAATGTGATCAATCGGAAAAAGCATCAGACTTTGACCGCCACCCGTCGTACCGTTTCACGACTCACACCCAAAAACTCGGCAATATGCTTGTAGTTCTTCCCATCATGAACCGCGAGCAGGATAAAAGCATCTCGAAGTGGACGAAACACACTATTGATGCGATGAAACTTATCAGATCCAATGATCGCATCGATGACACATTCTCTTCTCATCCTCTCCTCAGTAACGAACTTCGATTCTTCAACTACCGTATTGAAAAGAGTCCACAACCGCTCAGGCACCTCGATCGGCACATCGGTGATGGGTGTTCCCAGTGCGATCTTATCCAGAGTATCATCCTCAACACATGAAAGATACTCTTCATATGCCTCCTGAAGGTCAAAAGAGAAATGGTTCATCAAATTCACCTGATCGATGATGACGATGGACTCGGAAGTACAAAGCTGGGCATGGGCTCCCCACCTATAGGAAACGGGATGATCCACCGATTGTGCTTTCACAGGGTTCTGGGCGATATAATGGACCACAGCCTTGAAATAGGGATCGTTTGTCACCACCCTATTGTGGTATCGCCCTTCATAAATCGTCCCGGTTCTCTTATAACGACGACTGAAATACCATGAGTAGGCTCTGTTCAATCGTTGCATGAACCGATCGAGAGATATATGACCCACCTCAACCAACAAGTGGTAATGGTTGTCCATCACTACAAAATAGAGCAGTCCGATACCGAATTCCTCCACATACCTCGAGAGCATCCGAACAAAGCAATCCTTGTCACTGGGATTGGGAAATATCCTATTGTGGTTGTTTCCCCGCTGGGTCACATGATGGATGCTCCCTACCCGATCGTATCCTATCCTACGCGACATGAAACAAACCTCCCATCTCCAATTACTATCTGAGATGTGAATTTGATTCATTTCGAAGTCCGCGCTTCATTAACCACACGCATGGATGGGTTGATATTCCCTGCACAAATCATCGAGGAATGTGAAGAGTCCGTATCCATCTGCCGATTAATCCTGTAACCTAATCGTAAAAGAGACCGGGGTACACGTCTGCTCCAACACATTGCCCGAACCATCATGCAAACTCACCAAGTGGGTAAGTGTTCCAGCGGCATCGAACGAATATTTGGCATTGCTGGAGAATATGATCACTTGAAACTCATCGTCCCGTTCACATTCTTCCTGCGATAAAGTAAATGTCCCTTCCCCCAACTTTTTCTCATTCCCATTGAACACATATGAAACAACGAACTTCTCAGCTCTTCTTTTCGTATCACCTGTAATCGCAAAATCCAGCATGATTGCCAAGTTCATATGTCTAGGCCATGGATTCTTATCGTCCGAAGTTGTGGGAAATACGATCTCCTTGGTATATACACCCATCAACGATTTCTTATTGCCCACCTCGTTTCTTATATCATCACAGAGAACAAACCCATTGATTCTCATCATTACACCTCCAAGTTCTCAACAACCTGATATTCACAATTCTTTTCCACAGCGGGAATAGCTTCCCTTGAATAAGCTTTGGCCACGACAAAAAGTTCCTCAGACGTATAGATGCCCGATTCAACTTGCCAGTGTTTTGTTTCAGAATCGATCTTGTGCAATTCATTCAACGCAACAGATAGGAATATGCTTCTCGCCTTCTCTTGATCGAACTTGTACTCAGCCACATTGAGTAACCATGGAAAGGTTCGGACAATTCTCATCAAGGCAATTCCAGCTGCAGAGGGAGATACCGACATGTCATTCTTCCAACGGGCGAGTGTTCTTGCAGGAAGTCCGAGAATTCTTTCCATCGAGGCATTCGTATAACCTTCCTTATTCATATCGTTCAGCACGTTTACCATGGATTTTCGTTTAAGTACCGCCAACTCGTTATTGATGATCAGATCATTCGCTTCATCATCCTCTGCAAAACCACATTCCAGACATTCCAACACATGGACCCTCACTGTGGAGTGTCCGGCAAAGGGCTCGTGAATGATGAAATCATCATATGTCTCAATCAAGTTGCTGCTCCCGCAACAGGTGCATGTAGTATCTTTCATAGTCAGACTCTCCTATTCCTCATAATATTTCCAACAAAGCCAATCCAGCTTTCTCAATTGCCAAGGCCATAGTGGTTTTACCTTCATCCCTAGATCGATGAAACGATTTGATTACCCAAGTAGCATGTACATTGCTATGGAAAAATGCGATGTAGCCTATAGTGAACCCTGATGTAAATTGATACGCATCGCATACCGGAAGCGGTATCTCTGAACTGATCCGGTACTCTTTGGAGTTGATGAAACTCAAATCTTCAAGTCCTCCGGATGCTATGAATTCAAATAGGTCGTGTTTATTCATGATCCCGAAGTCGCTGGCGGCTGACTGCATCACGAATCTCTCCAGTTTCACTATTCCTGTTCCCTTCGCACATTTCCCACACGCCTTTAAAAATAGGCTGACATCATAGTATGGTGTTGGCTTTGCCACCGTTGCAGTTTTGATTATACACTATGTATAAGATAAGTCAACAAGATAACCTATCAGGTATAATCTTCCTCCTTCCCCAACCCAATTTGGGTAAACTCCACTGAACATCCAATCGAAAAGATTCAGTAGGTACCTGACATCACTTCGGAAATCATTCTTTTACTTCACAATTTAAGCAACAAAATGCATCTACTTAAAAATGGGATAACTGCGACCGTGAATTTGCCATGTATGGGATTTTGGAAACGAGAGGTCCCTAAGAACACAGATCTCTCATGGAATGGTACAATACGTAGAATCAATGCTAACGAGGAGGTAATGAGTGAACCTCTTTATCAAATATGCGATGTAGATAGAGGAAATGGCCATGTATGTGCATATGTTGCACTTTTCTCCAGGGTAATCATGAACGGTAAGTGGCGATGAATCGCTCCATTTCGGTGACAAAATCCTCCAAAGCTTCCCTACCGCGTTCTTTCAGAAACACGGTTGTACAAGGTTTTCGTCCTGAGAAGGATTTCTCGATTCTTACCAAACCGTGTGTTTCCAACATACGCAAGTGGGAAGAGAGATTACCCGAAGTCAGGCCAGTTTTCTCCTGGATATCGGTGAATGGCAATGATCCTGTGATGCTTCCGGCAAGCAGTGAAACCACGGCAAGCCGATTCCTCTCACGCAGCAAGTCAATCTCCATCACTGCTTACCCTTCTTCACGATGCAGTAGACTCCATACCAAATAAATCCGCCACCAAATCCGACGGCCACCATGATCAGAGAAGGAACCGTTTGGAGAAACACAACTACCAATGCGACCACCACCAACCATATGATAATGGGGAGGTATTCATTCAATAGGAACGCAACAAGGTAGTGACTATAGATCAAAGCCATTCCAAAAGCGATCACGGATACTGCAACATGGTCGGCACCTCTGGAAACCGCTATGATCGCGAAAACCACCATACCCGCCAAGACCATGAACTGCACAAAGAACACTGGATGACCAATGAGTTGCATCACAAGATTACTTGCAAAAGCCCGTGGATCGATCGCTTTGGCGAGACCAGAGAATGCCTTGTACTTCCACCACGACAATAGGATGAACGCAATTGTGACAACCAATAGCAGAATAACCTTTATGGATGTCGGCAATACTGTAAACGAACCGTATGCATCAACGAAATACCACCAGAGTAGCGACAATCCTGTAGAGGTTAGACCCAACGCAAGATAGAACCAACCCAGATTGGGAGCTGCGAGGATTTTTCTGATGAATCCATTGTTGGCCTGTATGGCTTCCTTGATGAGTGCGATATCTTCTTCAAGACGCTTCATATCGGATTGTCCTGTTTCCATATGGACCTCCTAAAAGTAGCCAACGCAAACTACTTTGTATTACAAAGCTTATGACTGAAGACAAGGATTGTCAATGAAGAAGACACACAATTGGACAAATGAGACCGACCCAGAACCACCTTGAATGGTCTATTAACGAGGAACTATAGCCACAGGTCAATCCGGATGATCTTCACTTTACCTACCCTATTCGCATATGAGTGTGCATAAGTTGCACTTTTCTCCAGGGTGACTTGCAAAATACACATGAAAAAAAATATCAGCGTCGGATAAATACCAGCTTCAGAAAATTGGATGATGATCATTCACACATCGGATCGATCATCTAGGCCTCCTATCTTCACGATCTAGCATCTTGGGGAACTCTCCATGTGGTTCAATCTGATACCAGTACGCTGTGGAAGCCACATCATCTGCACGTTCAAACAATCTCGAACCATCATGTCCAATCTGTTGGATTGTAACCCGAAGTTTCTCCCTAAACCGAATGGCATCGAGAATATGCCAACGGTACATTCCATGCATCGGGACCGCATCATAGCCATAAATATCCGTCTTGGTACCATCGATATTCGAATAATACGGATATCCCATAAACGGTGTACAGTAGGTTGTCTCACGTTTCTGAACCACTCCTTGCTCATTCCGTTCGTAGAATCCCCAAGCTCCTCCAACATAATCCTCCACGCCTGTACCACAAATTGTTGGATACTCAATATCATTATCCAAGTAGAATTTAATCTCTCCTTCTCCCCACCAATAACGCTCCAGTGCGGACCAAGCCAGATAAGTACCCACATAATGACCTCGTCCAACCACACCATCTAAAATCACATGATCCTCACCAAGTTTTGCAGATGTTGTTCTTCTCCACTGTGCATGGAAATAGGCCGCTCCTTCCGGAATATGATCATTCAACACATAATTGATGGTATAAAAGAATGCATGGAGTTCACACGGATGTTCATTCACTACAGTGATACGCGCGCTTTTCCTAAAAGGCATTGGAAAATAACTGTTGAAGCCTCCATAGGGCGCAACGACAATTGGTAACGAATTCACCTGACATTTTGTTCCAAATCCATTGCAAAAGAAATCTCCTATGGGAACCTCAACCGAAGGTTCTTTCTCATCATCCCAGTACATTCTAAGGATCAGATCTCTAAGTACGAATTCACCAAATTTCGATCTATCCTGAACTGTACACCAGATATGATTAATCACTCCAGAACCTTCAATATATGCAAGAGTGGACTCCTCTCCTTGAGGAAGATCCAAATATGCTCTGCCCTTTCTACCAACGCCCAAAGCCCCCTTGGCCTTACCTCCATTCCCGATCGCACCTGTTGGATTCTCGGGATTGATGGAACGTGAACGAGCATCATCCAAATTTGCGATCGACTCCAATCCATGTAACCAAGTACTACTCATTGACCACTCCTTATGTGCTAACGATTGCTTATTGTTTAACTCCGCCTGCCATCAAATCCACAAGGTATTTCTGGAGGTAGATGAAAAGGACTACTATGGGAACAGTTACTATTGCGCTCATTGCCATGATTTCAGCCCATTGGATAAGATGCTCTCCCTTGAAACTGGTCAATCCAAGAGGAAGTGTCCAAAGAGAAGCCTTTTTCAAGAACACCGATGCGAATAGAAAATCTCCCCACCCTGTGACGAAGGCAACTAGAGCTATTGCTGAAATTGAAGTTATTGAAAGAGGAATTATGATACGAAAAAATATTCCCCAAGGTGAACATCCATCGATCTTTGCCGCCTCTTCCATCTCATAAGGAATATTATTGAAGAATCCAACAAATAACCATGCACTGGTTGGCAAAAATACTGCCAGGTAGGTCAATCCAAGGATATATAAGTTGTTGGCAAGACCCATTCTGGATATGGTAATATAATAAGGTATAAGGATAATGATCCATGGTATTGTCTGGGTCAGTGCGATTAGAAACCACAATATCTTTTTCCCGGTGAATTTGAAACGACTGATGGCATATCCCGACATCGCCGCGAAAAAAATTGAGAAAAAGGTTGCAATACCGCATGTGAGTATACTATTGAGACTCCATCTACCGAAACCATGGCCACTGAACCGGTAGTCAAACAAAGCGTTTCTATATGCAGATAATGTGGGACTATTAGGTATTAAACCTATTTTCAGTGAAAAGATATCATGTGAAGAACGGAACGAATAAGAGAGCATAATCACAAAGGGAATGGCAATGAACACGCTTACCACCAAAACTGTTAGATAGAGCATGGTTCTTCCGGCATAACGTTTTAGCGTCATACAAACTCCCCCTTTTTATGCATACTTCTGAAATAGATGACAGCAAACACCAGACAGAATAATAGAAGCAACACACCTTCCGCATTCGCTGCTCCGACTTTGTAAAAACGAAATGCATTCAAGTAGATATCGATACCGATGATATTCGTACCATTGTTCGGTCCACCTTGAGTGATCAAATAGATCAATTCAAATTCCTTAACGGTCCACAGTATCTGCAGAACCATCAATGTATTCCAGATTGGTTTGATCAAAGGCCAAGTGATTTGTTTAAACTGTGCAATTGCCCCTGCACCGTCGATTGAAGCGGCATCATAATAATCTTGCGGAACACTCTGCAATGCAGCCAAGATCATCAAAGCAACGAAAGGGAAATTCTTCCAAATACCGATACATACCAAAGTGAATAATGCCAATGATCCATTTGAGAAAAATTGGATCGGACCATCAATCAAAGGAAGCGAACTGAGTAGAGTATTAAACAAACCGTAATTCGGGTCCAAAGCTATTCTGAACACATTGGTTACCACTACGGTCGGCATAGCCCAAGGAATCAACATCAACCCTCTCACGAAAGCCCTTCCAAAAAACTTCCGATTCAATAAAAGCGCGACTGCTAGACCAAGAAACATTTTCCCAGCTACACTAAACGCGGTATAAACGAAAGTATTCGTCATCATTTTCCCAAAATGAGTCAGATCGAATATTTCTTTAAAATTGTCAAACCCAATGAACGGATGGTCAGGTGATGCACTGGTGAGAATCCACTCTTGAAATGCCATTGTAATTGCTCTGGATATCGGGAATAGAATAAAGATCCCGATGATTATCAGCGAAGGGATGATAAATTGAAGAATGATTATCCGCTCCCTGTTTCTCCTTGAGATACTTCCCATAGATCCTACTCCCTTCATCAATTCACACAACGAATGCAACCATACGGATTCCTCGTTCTCAAAGAACGGGGAATCCAAGTAAATACTACCACATTTGAGCTTTATTTAAGAGCCTTCTCCATCTCTACTTGCCCTTGTACCAGAGCATGCTCAACAGAAGTTGTTCCAAGAAGAGCCGATTTAATTGACTCCTGGATTATCCTGTCGAATTGGTTCCATTGAACAATATCCGGTACTATTCTTTGTTCGAACTCCTGTGCTTTTTGTACAAACTCAGCTTGTTTCGGTTTCACTTGTGCGAAATCATCATAGACCAATTTGTTAGTGGGAGCTGCTCTGCGCATCGCCAATTTTTGAGCTTCTTTTGAGTGCATAAATGCAATAAAATCAAAGGCTACCTTTGGATGCTCACAGTTACTTGAGATTGCCAGAGGGTTACCCCAAGACACATATACTGGGGCTCTATTTTCACCATCAAGATCATATATCGGGAAGGGAACCATACCTATATCATTCATATAGTCCGATTCACTCATCATTGCTTCAAAGTTTCCAAGAGTCCATGTTGCAATTTGAACGGTAGCCAACGCACCATTTGCAAACATGGAGTGGAGTTCACTTACTGTTTTCTGTCCTGAAGGTGCCGTTTCTTCTAGCATCTTTTTAAGAAAGGATATGGCCGCGATGTTTTCACTGCTGTTAAAGATCAAGTTGTCTGGTGTATAGGGAGGCATTTCTTTAGGAAAAATCCCTCCACCAGCGGTCCAAAGCCAATGCATGTGCCACCAACGACTGATCGTTTCTGCAAATGCAGGATGTCCGAATCCGTATATATCCACCTTTCCATCGCCATCGGTATCCTGAGTCAATTTCTTGGCAGCCTTAAAATAACCACTCCAAGTCAACAATTCCTTAGGATCCACTCCGGCGTCCGCCAAAATCGATTTTCGGTATGCAGTCATCGGAGCACTAAACATAATATAGGGTAGAGCAACAACGTTTCCATTGATTTTCACCGAATCTATTAATAGAACATCATCTTCTAGGCGAGTTCCGTCAGGTAAAGTATAGCCTTTGATATAGTCGTCCAACGGAATGAATGCCCCTTCGGGACGTTGTGAATAATACCCCATCAATCCTGCTCCAGTATCTAGAGTTACAATATCCCCTTCTACACCACTGGCAATATCCAATGCCAGACGGTCCCAATATGCTTCATTGGGAATCGCAGCTAGCTCAATCGTCACATTGGGGTGTAGTTTTTCAAACTCAGCGATTGTAGGTAGAAGCTCTGTCTCATGGGCTGTCGCGTCAAACCACTGGTACCAAGTCAAGACGATCTTTTCCTCCTCCTTCTCTCCAGCTGCGAACAATACCGCAGGAAGCAGCAGGATCACAATCAACATAATCAATGCTTTTCTCATGATTTTCCTCCTTATAGGAATCCTTGAGACTATACTGGGTCAGATTGTTATGGTTGTCAAACTTTTTTATGGTAATTTTCTAATATTTTTATCTTTTCATTACAGTTTTTCATTTTATATATTTTATTCATTACAGATAAACATATTTATTGACTTGAGAGAAATTCCATGAAACTATATAAAAAAAGGCAAGATCGAAGGAGCTGGGAGATGCCAAGAAAAGTATTCGATTCATTTATTCGGGACCTACGTAGGGATATCAGGACCAACCACAAAGAGGGTGATCGGTATATGACTATGCGACAGATTGCCGAGAACTTTCGAGTTAGTTTACAGACAGCACAGAAGGGCATATTTCAACTTGAGTCGGAAGGTATTGTGCGGAGTAAGAAAAAATCAGGTATCTTCATCGAATCTTTGGAAACCCGATGTTCGACGAAGGGAAAACATTTGGTGGTGCTCTCAAACAAACAAGACCAACGCTTCTACCATGTCTTCTTCGATGGGGTCAAGCAACAACTTGAAAATACAGAAATATCTTTAGAATTGATTGTTAATCCTCACAATACTACGGACAATCTCGCTTTTGGCGATTATTTAGTATCTCTAAAAGCCGATGGAATAATAGCTCTCTCTTTCGATAAGGCAGCATTGCCATTCTATCATGCAATTAGAGAGGGAGTGGATATTGTGTCCGATATTATCATTGATCAACTCCCAACACTTCCCGCCATCCAGACTCACAACTATAAGCATGCCTATGATGCTGGTGAAATACTACTACAGAATGACTATAGAGATTTCTTCGTATTTGGCTATTTCCCAGAGCATAATAAACGTTATAAAGGTTTCTATGATGCAGTAAAATCTCATGCGCGCTCAGTTACATATATCCATCTATCCGATATAGAGGCTATGGCGAAAACTGATGCCATCTTTCACAACCTTTCCAGAACGACAGCGGTCTTTTCATGCGATTATTCTGCGAACTACATATTGGCTTCTCAGTTTCTCAAACACAATGTAAAAATCAATGCATTCAATTTTCTCGCATATGATTCCGAGTCGGATTTCTTCCATCATCCTGGACTTCCGCCAATTAGGTGTGTGGCGCCATCATTCTTTAATCTGGGGGAGGCTCTTGCAAGAATGATACTTGAGAAATGGGAATCAGGCATATTCCCATTACCACTTCAACAAAAGATATAAATTTTGGAATAGAACCCACACACCACCGTTAAAGCTCTTATTAAGTGGATGACTTTAAGAGCAAATAGATAGTTCTCTCCATATCCCTTCTGTTCAAAATCATCTTGAATCGCCTATTAACGAGGAGCTATAGCCACAGGTCAATCCGGAGGAACTTCACTTTTCCTACCCTATTCGCATATGAGTGTGCATAAGTTGCACTTTTCTCCAGGGTGACTTACTATTCTGCTATGAACAACAGAGATTTGGTGATCGATACCTTGCACCATGTTGAACGAGATACTGTTCCCTACCAGCTGGACCTTTCGGGGGATATGAGGCAAAAGGTGTCCGACGAGCTTGGTGAGGAATTCTTTGGGACAATCGACAATTGCCTTGCTTTGGAGAACAATGAGGAGTTCGTCCAACTCAATGCCCATCGGAAACAGGATGCGTTCGGTGTGATTTGGTTGATGGACCAGGTCGGGGACTTCGGTGTGGTCGACAATTGTCTGATTCCCGAGCCCGATGGGAATCTCTACCGTTTCCCTTCTCCCAATGAGAAGCTGATCCGACAGAAGTGCGAGCGTTTGGTCGAAGCGAAGCAACGTGGTAAATTCGCCATGTACACGATTGGCTTTTCACTCTACGAAAGGGCTTGGTCGCTTCGGGGTATTGAGAACCTGCTCATGGATATGGTTGCCGAACCTACTTTCGTTTCGGAGTTGTTCGATAGAATTGTCGAATACAATCTCGCGGTGGTCGACATTGCAACCGAATATCCGATCGATGGAATATTCTTCGGCGACGATTGGGGTCAACAGAAAGGCCTCATCATGGGTCCCACCTACTGGAGGAGGTTCATCAGACCTGCACTGAAAAAGATGTATGACTCGATCAAATCCAAGGGACTCTATCTTTGCCAACATTCTTGTGGCGATATCCATGAGGTATTCGGCGATCTCATCGATATGGGATTGGACATCTACAACACATTCCAACCCGAGATCTACGATGTGCAGGCCATCAAGAGGGAATACGGTGGGGACCTCACCTTCTACGGTGGAGTAAGCACACAGCATGTGCTCCCATTCGGCACTCCGGATGAAGTGAAGGAACAAACCAGAACCATGTTGGAAATCATGAAACCGAATGGAGGATACATCGCAGCCCCTACCCATGCGATGCCCAACGACATTCCAGTGGAAAATATGCTTGCATTCCTCGATGTGGTCCGTAACCAATAGGAAACAAACCAAGCTTCTCGGAGTATTTACAAACCCCATATTGAAAAGTGGGACCAGCGATAGTCGTGAACACTGGTTTGCAGTTGGAGAGTACAAGAAATTACCAAATGAGGTCGGAGGGCGGGAAACCACTTTGCCCGAACATGTGGCAGATGAGATGCAATCCTTGCTCGATGCATATCGTGCGAAGAAAAGGATAACCCTGGATGATATCATCGAATTCCATGTTCGCTTTGAAACCATCCATCCATTCCAAGATGGAAATGGACGGATAGGACGACTAATCATCTTCAAAGAGTGTCTTCACTGGAATATCGTACCGTTCATCATTTACGATACTATGAAGATGTACTACTACCGGGGATTGCAAGAGTGGCAAAAGGAGAAGGGATTTTTGAGGGACACGTGCCTCACTGCCCAAGATATCTTCAAACAATATCTCGAGTATTTTCGAATCCCCTACACCAATGGAAATGTAGAAGTCTGAGAATCCAATTCTCTATTTGACAACTCAGGCAATCGAATAGAAGCATCCTGTGCAACAATTGTAATCAGCTCAATGCCCTCAGGAATCGCACACTCTCTTCAGCTATCGTTAAGTATTCGATGTCATGCACATAATGTGAACAATCGAGCAACACTGAACGACCACCCTTCCCTTTCAGATATGCAATCAAAGTCCCTTGCCAGAACTCCTTCGTATAACCCGTTCCGGAACCGTTTGAGATAAAGAACAATAGAGGAACTGTTGTGTGATCGAAACGGGCCACCTTGAAAGAATTGTCCTTTATCGTCTCTGCTTCACGTATCATCGAGTTGGTAAGGAATCTTCGGTAGAAGAGCATTTTGTAGAGGTGCTTTTCATGCTCGGATAGAGTCCCATGGCGTATGGCGGAAGCGTGATTGATGATCGAGGGGAAGCATCGCAACAAGCCGATGTCACCAATGAACCGCATCATCCGTAAGGATAGGCGATTGACTTTCCTATCGACGTAGATATTGGGAACAGTCGGATCCAATCCGATGATCGCATGGACCTCATCGGGATATCTGTTCGCCCAATGGATTGCTTCGATTCCCGACATCGAATGGGGAATCAATACCAGCTTCTTCGAGATACCGGCTTCCTTCAAGGCCATGCGACTCTCTTCCAGTATCGTATCGATATCGCGGTCCACATCACTGTCCTCACTGAATCCGTACCCGGCTTTCTCCACAACCACCACTTGATACTCTTCTTCAAACAAAGTGGAGAGACTCTTGAAGTCCAATATCGGGGAACAAGTCCCACCTCCCGACATGAACACCAAGGCTAGTTCACACGCTTGATTGCCGGTGACAAGGACACTCATCAGATGGCCGTTTACTCGCACGAGCATCCCGGGAGCTTTGAGTACACGTTTCTCAACCTTCAAGCGCACCTTGTGATGTAGCCAACTACCAAAGCAGACCAACACTAGAAACAGTACGATGATACCGAGTATCCACATACAAACCCCTTCCCACTTTTCTCCATTCATGCGAACCGCATTGGGATCAAGATAGTGAACCCCTAAAGTACCATAGTAATTCTCATCCAGTCGAGCATTTCCAACGGGATAACAGTCGCTGCGCTACAACTCCACACGTACGATGGATAAAACATGGGAGTATCATACATCCAGCTGCAAATTGAAGCGAATAGCGCCTCAGAATCCATACACCG
>Ga0334898_1001752_pt1 | contig 22621 bp, 14 predicted proteins | sample GraSluR3_MG_10_FD_207228 | JGI IMG/M metagenome (GOLD analysis project Ga0334898, IMG submission 207228) | Sludge microbial communities from methane-producing bioreactor in Wageningen University, Netherlands - Granular Sludge_3_08-R3 | ecosystem: Engineered > Bioreactor > Anaerobic >... | reverse complement strand
ACTTATTCTTAAAATTTATTAAAACTCTCTCGCCTTTGAGTCACTCCACTATATTTACCTTTTTAAGATCCATTACCTAATTACCTAAAATCAGGTCCTGTCTAAAAATATCAACCGGCTTTTCCTGTCAAGTCTTATTTTCACCTCTTGACAAAAAAATACCAACCACTTCATCTAATCTTTAGAACTATCAGTCATCAATCAACATAAGCTAACTAACAACCAATGTGACAAAATTTACAAACTATGCTTTTTCTGTCAATATAAAAATTTAAAAAATCTTTATCTCCTTGACAAAATCCTCACTATATCTACCAATTATCAAACATATAAATATTATAAATTTTTCTTAATTTTTCTGTCTAAAATCAATTTTATTGCCATCCTCACACCTACACTCTATTACAAATTCACCAAAAAATCGGTAAATCTTAACTTTTTAATAATGCTAAAATATGCCTAATATCAAAATCATAATTCTATGGGCTATTGATAATATTAAACATAGCCATAAGAGTTTATGCATGCAGAAAACTTATTAATTCAGATCCTAATATTTAAGGTATTTTTTATACAAACAAGGATGCTCTCATAACTTAGTTATTCAAGAGTATTCTATTACATTCTAATAATTTAAAATTTATCTTGACATTAAGGATAAAATATCATAGAGTTTAAAAATGTATTTAATTAATTACTTATAAAGGAGTTATCATGAGAACATTAAAATTTTCATATTGCTTATTATTGATAATAGCATCAACAGCTTTGTTTTCTACTAAGCTACATATTAACAATTTATCAGAAATTCCGGCAAGGATATCATACATTCCTGATATAGCAGGGTATGTAAATATTCAAGAAGCAGATTTAAATAAGACAACAAAAATACAATCTATTAGAGAAACTCCGACAGTGATGAACGGATTTCCTTTATCTTACACAAGCTCAAACACATATAACGGTGCAGTTTTTACTAATATGGACGATGACGAAGAGTTAGAAATATTATTTGGAGTAGGCACAAAGATAGTTGCCTTTGACACAGATGGTACAGCTGTTCCGGGCTGGCCTGTCAGTTTATCATTTTATATTTGGGGTTCTCCTGCAATAGGAGATATTGATGGAGATGGTGAAGAAGAAATTGTTTGTACAAGCAGAAACAATACTAATGGAAATACAGGTGCGTTATATGCTTTCAACAAAGATGGTTCAGCAGTAGAAGGTTTTCCTGTGACTCAAGCCGGTGGGGGCACAATGAATGTTGCTTTAGCTGACATCACCGGAGATAATGCCATGGAAATATTAGTTAATGTCCGAAATCACCCTAATGGTTGGGTATATGTTTATAATGGTTCAGGGGTCGTTGTAGAGGGTTGGCCTCAACAACTTGACACTTTCCCCGGGGCAGGAATTTCAGCAGGAGATATTAATAATGACGGGAATACAGAAATAATTGCTTTATCATATAATTCTTTATATGTTTATGATTATCAAGGCAATGTTTTGGATGGTTTCCCATTAAATTTTCCCGGCATAACTTATTCTTACTCTTCTCCTGTTATAGTTGATTTAGATGACGACAATTCTATGGAAATAATCTTTGGTGGATGTGGAGATACTGAAGGTGTTGTTTATGTAATAAACTCAGATGGCACCATCCGTGATGGTTGGCCTCAAGCAACAAGTAGTTGGGTATTTTCTACAATTGCAATTGGAGATGTTGATGCTGATGGAGAATTAGATTTAGTAGTAGGTGATCAAGTTTCATCCTCAGAACCTGCTAACTATATCTATGCTTGGGACAAAGACGGAAATGCTTTAACAGGATTTCCTGCAGGTCCTGTTAATGCTGTTTACACTCAGGTTGCTTTAGCTGATATTGACGGAAATAATGATGTTGATATAGTTTTTAGTTCAAATCTTTTTGCCGAGGGTTATCACTGTTATAATCACGATGGTTCACCTAAAGACGGCTGGCCTTTGCCTGTTGGAACCGGTTGGGATTCAGTAACTATGTCTTCAACTCCAGTGATAGGAGATTTTAACGGAGATGGCAATCTTAATATTGCAGGAGCATCAACAGGCTTTACCTCTTGGGTAGTAGAACTTTACCTTTGGGAAACTAACACCAATTATAATGAAGATTTAGCTTATATGGTAATTGATGGATGCAACATACAACATAACGGAATATACAAATATGAAGAAAGTCATATAATACCGGATCCGCCTACAAATCTAAATGCAGATATTCAAGGTTCAAATGTAATTTTAACTTGGGAATATCCATTTGATATGTCAGTAGATTATAATGTTTATCGTGATGATTTACTCTTAACTGAATCGCCAATATCAGATGCATTTTATGCTGATCTGTCAGTCCAGCCAGGCACATATATATATGGTGTTACTGCTATATATGAGGGACAAGAATCATTACCTGTTACTCTTTCAATTACAATAGAAGAAGAAATAATTATCACAGATATGAGCTGGAATGAACAATTTGAAAATGATGTATTTCCTCCTACCGGATGGATGCTTATTGATAATGACGGTGATACTTATAACTGGTTTTTGTTTGAAGAAACAAATGGTGGTTACAATAGCGATAAATGTGCAGCAAGCGCTTCATATCTAAATGAAATTGGTGCATTAACTCCTGATAATTGGTTAATTACTCCTGCAATAGTAATCCCTACTAATCCTTATGGTTCCTTACATTTTGCTTTTGAAGTTGCCCCTCAAGACTCTAGTTGGATAAGCGAACACTTTTCTGTTTTAATCTCAACCACTGATAGAGAAATCTCAAGTTTTGAGACTATCTATACTGATACAATTAATTCTTCGGATTGGATTCCTGTAATAATTGATATCTATGATTATGCCGAAGAAACCATATATATAGCTATCCGACATTTTGATGTTACAGATATGTTTTACATAAAAATCGACAATGTACACTTTAATGAGCCAATGTCAAATTCTGAAATCACAATAAAACCAACTACTACTGTATTAAAAGGTAATTACCCTAACCCATTTAATCCTGAAACAACTATTTCTTACTCACTTGAAAATGACGATTACGTAAACCTTGATATATATAATATAAAAGGGCAAAAAGTCAAATCCGTCGTTAACGAAAAACAAAAAGCAGGCAATTATAACATAATCTGGAATGGGAAAGATGAAAATAATCAATTAGTAGGTAATGGTATATATTTTTATAAAATCAAATCCGGCAAATATACTGCAACAAGAAAAATGATTTTACTTAAATAACTTACATTATATACAATTACATACATCATAATTAGATATAAACATAATTGAAGAGACGCTCATTTGAACGTCTCTGTTTTTGTAAATCAAATACTATTCAAAGCTGTTAAATAATAATGTTATGCGAGCATCCTTACTTACACACTACAAGTTTAAGAGACTTTGCCAAAATGCAGAAAAGTTCTACAAGCTTCCAGCTTGTAGTTTCATAAAATATTGAATAACTATCACTCAATATTTTAAGTGCAAGCAGGGATGCTCGCACAACAGACATTTTTTTTTGCAAAGAAAAAATCTATCAACGCCATAGGTGTCAGCCTTTAATAGTCCATAACGTGAGCTATGGGAATGCATTTCCCTAAAAAATCTCAACTCAGGAGAAGCAATTAATAGATATTAGATGTCAATCCTACGGAGCTAAAAGCTTGTGGATGTGCATCTTATACCCGGTGCTTACGCACCTGGATATTAGAGATACGCATCTACGATGCTTTTTATTGATTCAATATTCAAAATCAATATGAGCCATTCTCGACTACCACTCGCTTTGCTCGCTGCAAGTCAAGTCCGGCTTAAGTGCAAGCAAGATGCTCGCACAACAAAAAAACTTAAATTGTTCTATTAGCTTCCGGCTTTTAGCAAAAAGAGTGCAAGCAAGATGCTCGCACAACATTATTATTCAACAACCTTTTATATAGAAGAAGAATCCTTTTTTACACAAATACTATAATTACTAATCAATATCAAACTTAATAAACTTCTGATATTTTTCCAAAAATATTATTTGATAGTCTAATTTATCACCATACTCTAATATAATATTATCAGCATTATTTTCAATAACTAAAGCTCCTATTTCCTGAAGCTTAACATCTTTATTATTAATAGCAATAGACCAGGTTCCGGGATAAAGATTTTTAACATTAGCAAAACCGGCATTATTAGTTTTTACTGAGACAGAAGTCTCGCCATTTGACAAGGTAAATGTTAAATTCTTATTAAAAGGAATAAGTTGATATTGATTAAGATTTATTAAATTTTTATTTTGATATGCAATATGAACTTTATCCGGCAACAAGTTAACTTCATCCATAGAAATTTTATCATATTTTTTTAGCATTAATTGTATATTTAATTCACTCAAATGAACAAGATTTAATTGTACAGATTTTACTTTTTTATCTTTAATTGATGCTGAAACGTCTGTCAAATTAGGCAAGGTTGCAAAACCATCAGGCATATTAATAATTGATAATTGAGATGGCATTAAATCAGAGGAGTTATGTGTTCTTTTTATATTTGCATATCCTTTTTCGTTACTGATATAATACATATTATCATAATTAAATATCGCTCCACTGACAGGTTTTTGATACCAAGGATCAAATAGAGAAATATTAACTATTTTTGATTTATTTTTACGAGAAAGCGGAATTTCTATAGGCATTACATACTCAACATAGCAAGAGAAGCGATAAGAATTTGATATTCCGGGAACATCTGAAATTCTTGGATTTAACCCGTAATTTGCACCGGATTTTAAAGAATGTCCCCATTTAAAAGTAAAAGTTAAGTCAGTAAAGGCAAACAAATAATTTTGCCAAATATTTTGATTATAATAAGTATGATTTATACCTAATGAATGTATTAAATTATGATTCCATTTAATATTTGCCTGAAGACTTGAACTTATCTTAGTATGGTTTATATCTTTACTTACTTGTTTTTCTTTTCTATGAGCTACCTGATTATTAATCAATAAACTAAAAGTACTATTCACAAAGAAATTCATATTAAATTCATACAGATTCCACCTTTTTGTTTCCAAATATTTTTCAATTTTTTGCCCACATAAGACTTCCGCAAGTGTATGTTTATTTTTTATGAAAAAGCCATATAAGAATTCATTCTCATTAAAATTTGAGTTATTCGGATAATAAACATTAGTTTCAGCAGAATAGAACCTACTTTTCAAATACAACTCAGGCAATATATTAAGTTGTGCATTTACATAGTAATTTTGATTTGAAGTATGAGATTTGTTAGTCCAATTTGATTTTGCTTTTTCATCATAGTATAGATATGAGGCATAAACGTCAAATTTATCAGTATATAGATTTACTTCATTATTTAATCTATATCTATAATTAAACTCATTCAAGAGATTACTGTTATCTTTGAGTGCATAAAATCTATAAAAAAGATTACTATTTTGATAAACAGCTTCACCGGCATAATTTGGCGAACTTAGCTTATCCATTGTAGAATCTTTTACAGTAAATAACTCTAAATTTAATAAAAGATTTTGAATAGGCTTAAATTGAAAATTAGCCACATATTTTTCATTTTCAATGCTTTCGTGATGTTTTAACGAATACCAGTTATTATTATGAAATCGATTATACTTTCTGTAATACTTAAACATTACATATTGTAATGGTTCATACTGATATTGATCAATTTCCCAAGTGTAACCAAAAGCATTAAGAGTATGAACAGGTCTATCTTTATATTGCTCTTTTAAAAAGGTTTGTTGCAAAATAAACTTATTAAACTTCAAGGCTATATCATATCCTTGCCCATATTTATTTAACCTGTTTAAATCAAGTTTATATGAACCATCACCTGCAGTAATATTTAGATTTTTTGATTTATAAAATACATTAAAATTAGTCTCATCATTATCAGTTTTTTGGTTATAAATATTGTATTTATGATTAATATACCACCCAATCAGAGGAGAAGGATAATCTCGTATATAACCAAAACCGGAAACTGATGTCGTATGCTGTCTAAAATAGTTTTTATTATAATTTGAAGTCTTATCATAATAAAATTTCTGACTAACATTCATAGGAAGAGTATTAAATTGATCTTTATCTTTCAAATCATTCTTTTGAGCAATAGGGATAATTTGTCTATATGTGTTATAACTAACATCTAACCCGGTAGGCAGAATCAATGTAAGAGTATATTCAAGATTAAGGTTATACCAAACTTCTTCATCTAAATTTTTAATATCCACTAAAATAGTATCTGATTCAGCAGGATTTAATAAAAATTTATCTTCCAATTCTTGAAAACTAATCTCAATCGGAACAGAACCAATATTTCTGATAAAAAAAGATAAACTATAACTAATATCAGGAATTAAAAACCTTGGTGTATCTATGGGAATAATTTCTAAACCTGAATCTATATGATGCTGAATCTCAAAAACGCCTTCTGCATTGATTTTACCGGATATATCTCTCAATGTAAAAGGAATAAATCTATTACCTGCAATCAAATAATCTTCAGGAATTATACTAATGAAAATCATTTCTTTATCAAATGGAGCTATACTTTTGGGACTAATATTATTTATCTGATAACCCTTGATATCAAACAAAAAATCCGGTAATAATGTAATAGAATTATTTGATTTATTCTCACATACAATAGGTATATTTAAAACCTGATTTTTATATGAATCTATCTTTTGAGGGTATGTAATTGATACATCTTGTGCTAAAAGCTCTATTACAAATAAACTAAATATAAATCCAAAACTAAATATAAAGACAAGTTTTCTCATTTTACTGAAAAAGAAAATTGATGACCAAATATTTTACTGTTACCGCAATCAGCAACTAAAACTGCATAATATGTTATGAGTTTACCATTTTCTGATGTTTTTAAAGGTATTAATGGCACTGATACTTTCTTATCTAACCCGGGATACACCTTTTGATTTTTTGCATAAAAAGAACCTATAAAATTTGTCTTATCATCGAAAATATCAATCTTTATTAAGGCATCTACCCGGAGATTTCCATAATTATTTAAATCAAAAGTTATTATTTGAGTATTGGTAGAATCCAATTTTTCAATAATAAAATTTTTAAACCCTAAATCCATTTCACCGGTATCTTTAATATTAGTCACTATTTGAATGGCATATCTATATGCAAAGATTAAATTATCATTAGACACATTATCATCTACAACAGCCGGTGAAGCATCTTCAATAAAAATAACTGACCAATAAGAACCTTTTAATGTTATATCATTCGGAACAGATACTTTTACAGGTAATGAAATACTTTCATAAGCATTTAAGTTAACATTCTGACTCACTGTTATCCATTTAGCATTAGACCTATTATACTTCCCGGGTTCAAGATACCAATTATCATCCTTTGCATTATAAATATAATCAGCTTGTGAAATCTTTACTTGCAAAATCTTATCATCCGGATTATTAATATTTATGTATTCAATACCTGTTTCACCATGCTCAAGTGTAAATACTTTAGTAAGCTGATCTTGTACTATTACAGCATTTAAACAACTCAGTAAAAAACTTATAACTAATAAAATAAATAATCTTTTATTTAGCATCATTAATCTGAAATAGTAAAGGTTACAACCCTATTTTGATTTATTGCTACTTGTGCACCAAGCGTTGCACTAAGCCTAAAATTCATAACCCGACTATGTTCATTAACTGAAGTAATACCGGTAACTATTGGCTTAGTACTCGAATCAAGTTGAACATACCCTAAAGAAATTGCTCCGGTAGGGGCTTCCGCATTGACTTCTAAAAATACATTATTTGGCATAGATTGATCTAAACTTGCTAATAACCTCTTTGGACTTGATGAAGTTGATGTAATATTATAAGAAGTAGGAATTATTCTTGGCTCATATAACTGATTAGGTTGTCCTGAATAATTCAGATTAAAATTTAATTGACTATCATTAATAGTTATAGTCTCAACTTGAGGAATAGTAAAACTTATATTTAAACTGGCATTTCTATTTGCTGAAAGAGAAAAGCATAACAAAATAAGGCATATCGTAATAAATAATTTTTTATCCATTTTAAGCCTCCAATAATTTTTTTTCATTTTATATAAAATATGGATATTTTGTCAATTAAAATAATTATTTTTCTTTAAATTGCAAATATAAGCAGGAAATGAACTCAAACCTATTAAATATCCTACTTGATTAAAGTAAGCTTTAATATATTAATTATTTTCTTGATTTCTATTGGTTTGCAAAGCTCAAAAAAATTATCAATTGATTTAGATTCAAGTTGTTTTTTACAATCATTTTCCGAATAAAGGCTTATAATAGGTATTTCACAGCCTTCATATCTACTTGTAATTTGTTGATTTAAATCTCTATAATTCATATCAGGAAAATCATTATCAATAAATAGTATATCAAGTTTATTTTTACTAATCAAATTTATTAAAGTATCATAATTTTGAGCGATAAAGATTGAACTATTCGGTAATAATGCTTTTAAATAATTGGAAAGTAGTATTAAATTTATTTTATTATTATCCGCAATAATTATCACATAATCATCATAATTAACAGCTGTAATTTTTTTACTTGTATTTTGTGTAGTATCAACCATAAAATCGTATATATCAAAAGATTTAATTGGCTTATAAATAATGGATAAACCCTTTTTTTCACATTTTTGTTTTTTCTCGAAAGATATATGTTCAGAACTAAACAATAAAATATCAATATCATACGAAACAAACTCATTAACACTATCAATAAAATTGCATAACACTTCTTGTTGCAGTTGTATATCTATTAAAATTAGATTAATTTGTTGTTGTATAATTTCTTTCACATCTTGAGGTAAAGCAGAATTGTAATACACCCTAATATTAAAAGGATTAAATAACTTAGATAAGAAATCTTTAGTATTTTGGTTATCTGTTATAATTAAAACATTTAATCCCGAAGGTATCTCTTTTAATCTCATAAAATTATAATAATTAGTTTTAATCTTAAAGGTAAATTCAGTTCCTCTGTCAAGAATCGAAGAAACGACTATATTACTATTCATTTTATGTGCTAAAGAATTAGAAATAGCAAGCCCCAATCCTGTACCTCCAAACTTTCTCGTAATTGAAGAATCAGCTTGTTGAAACGCTTTAAACAGTTTTTTCTGCATTTCTTCAGAAATACCTATTCCTGTATCAGATACCTTAAAATCTATCTCAATATTTTTATCATCAATTACTTTAAAATTGATTTCAAGTATTATGTGTCCTTTTTCTGTAAACTTTATTGCATTATTTAATAGATTAAGTAAAATTTGTTTTAATCTTAACCCATCAATATCAATATATTTTGGATAATCAGGTGATATATAAACTAATAAATCAAGATTTTTATTTAATGCAGATAATTTCACTATGTCAACTATCTCATTTATTAACGGCAAAAACTCAGTTTTAATAATTTCCAAATCTAATTTCCCGGCCTCAATCTTAGAAAAATCAAGTATATCATTAATTACCGATTGAAGTGATTTACTAGAAATCAAAACATTATTTAAGTACTTACTTTGGGTCTCGCTGAGTTCAGTTCGATTCAATAAATCAGTAAACCCAATAATGCCATTTAGAGGTGTCCTTATTTCATGACTCATATTAGCTAAAAATTCTGATTTAATTTTTGTAGCAGCTTCAGCTTTTTCTTTGGCAATGATAAGTTCTTGCTCAATTCTTTTTCGTTCTTCAAGATTTCTACTAACTCCAAGAATTTCAATATCATTATCTTTATTATATCTAAATCTTGCAGAGATTTCTACCCAAACATCAAAGCCTTCTTTATGAGGTTGCTGAACTTCAACAATATATATCAAATTACTACCGGGATTACTTAAAAATTCTGTTAAATATTGATTAATTAGAGGAGTAACTTCTTGATAAGATTGAGGCGTTAAGGATTGATCTAATCTTTCATTTAAAGCCTCTTCAATAGAAATTCCTCTCAAGTCATAAATAGTAGGACTAATATAAACAAACTTACTTTTTGTTAGATTATACACCCAAATAGTATCAGAAGCAAATTCTGTTATAAGCCTATACTTTTCTTCGCTCTTTTGAAGCGATTCAGTAGCATTTTGAAGTTTTTGAGTGCGTTCATTAACTAAATTTTCAAGATTATTATAAATACTTTTTAAATTACTGCTCATATTATTAAATGAACTCATTATTTCATTCATTTCTTTTATATCAAAGTGTTCAATTTGTTTACCGGTATTACCTTTTGAAATCTCATCCATCGCATACTTGAGTTTTAAAATGGGATTAAGAACTGAATATTTTAAAATCTTATTAAGCAAATATATGATAATAAACACTATAAATATAACTAAAAGCAAATAAAAATTACGCATCGTTATTTCGTGTTTTACTAAAGAAGAAATATTATAGTATAAAACAAAATAACCAAAATTTTCTCCGGCAATTTCTATCGTATTGACATATTGCAATAAGTATTCACCTTCACTTTTTTTCTGTTTAAACAGGTTTTCCGGATTTATTTTGTCAAGAGTAGATACATCTAATGCATTATCAATTACTTCTCCGGCATTGATTTTTAAATTCCCGTCAATATCATAAACCGAAGCTGAGATAATATTCTTATTTGTTACAAATATATTCATACTTTGTTGCAATGAAACATCTTGTCGAGTAAAAATCTCATTAGCGATAAATTCTTTTTGCTGAGTATAAAGTATATGAATAAAATCTTTAATAAGATCAAGATCTGTTTTTAAACCAATCTTACTGTTAAGTTGGAAAAAAGCAATAAAGATGATAATAATTACCACGATTGCATAAAATAAAGCTAAATTAATTCTCTTTCTTAAACTAATACTCATATTCTAATACTCTGGTTTATAGATAGATTTTAAAATTTTAACTCCGTTTTGTATCTCAGAAATAACAACATTTTTATTAATAGGATCTCCATTTTTATCAAACGTATAAACTCCACTACTCCCTTGAAAATCTTTTACATCAGCAAGATTATCCCTTATCATATCACGATCTAATGAATTCGCCTTTTCTATAGAATAATTAAGTAATAAAAAAGCATCAAAAACTAATGAAATTGCTGAACTAAAAAGCACCTTATTATATTTCTTATCATAAGATTTAATTATATAATCAGTTAATGGATATCCAAGTTCTCTATGCCAGTGTTCCGACAATATAATACCATTTGAAGCATCTCCGGCATACTCAATAATCTGCTCGCCCACTCCATCACCAGATAAGAATTGAGTTTCTATCCCCAAATTTTTTGCTTGCCTAACTATAAAACCAAATTCTCGTGTATAACCGGGAATGAATACAATATCCGGCTGTAACTCTTTTATTTTACTAAGTTGCTTAGCAAAATCCATATCTCTTGATTTATAACATCCTGACCATAAAACTTGTCCACCATTTGAATTATAGTAATCTGTAAATTTTTCTGTTAAAATCATACTATATTCTTCATCAATTTGACTTAATATAACTGCTGTATTCAACTTGAGTTCTTCTAAGCTATATTTAGCTAATGTTTTTCCTTGAAAACTATCATTATAACAAACTCTAAAAATATAATCTCCAATTTCTGTAATCCTATCCACGGTAGAAAAAGGGGTTATCAAAGGGATACCTGCCTCTTGTAACACAGGCGCAATAGCCAAAGTTTGTGTACTTCTATTTGCTCCTACAGCAGCCACAATATTATCAGCAACAGCTCTTTGTGCTGCTTGTTTAGCTCCAATTGCTGTACTTTGATTGTCATAAATTTTAACCTTTATTTTTTTTCCTAAAAGACCACCATTATCATTGATATAATCTTCGGAAAGCATTGCCCCTTCATAAGAATTTGCATCAGAAAATGCATTTATTCCTGTAGTCGAGATAAACAATCCAATTGTAATAACATCTTCAGGATTAGAACTTGAACCTTGTTGAGTATCTTCTTTGACCTTTATATCACTTTTGTACCCCTTGTTAAATGTAATAAAATAACTCAAGTAAACTATTATCCCCAAGATACCGATTATTAAAAAAGCAAAAAGCACATAAAATTTCTTCATCATAACCTCCACAATAATAATAACTATAAATTTAAAAATGTCAATACTTTTTTAAAAAAAATACAGGTAAGCTTTTCTTGCCTACCTGTAACTTATTAAATTATATTTATTTTTGATACCTTACGTTTAATTCTTTAACAGCTTTAACATCATCCACTCTTCGAACAGGTGTATTTGTAGGAGCGTTTAAAACAATCTGAGGATTATTAATACATTCTTCATTTATTTCTAACATAGCAGTGATAAATTCATCAAGGGTTTGTTTACTTTCTGTTTCGGTAGGCTCAATCATAATTGCTTCGTGTACAATCAAAGGAAAATAAATAGTTGGAGCATGATATCCTTTATCAAGTAATCTTTTAGCAATATCAAGAGTTTTGATTTGGCAAATAGTATTATCGTCATTTTTTTTGGTACACTTTTCTTTTTGCCAATCACCGCTTGCTACAAATTCATGCATACAATATGTATGATTATGAGGGATAAGATATGTTTTCTCTAATTTTTTCATTAGATAGTTAGCGTTTATGACAGCATTTTCAGAAACCTCTCTCAATCCTTTACCACCAAGCATTTTCAAGTAAATATAAGCCCTTACATTAATAGCAAAATTACCAAAATAAGAATGTACTCTACCTATGGAAGTTTCTTCATTTTCAAAACTTAAATAATATTCTCCATCTTTACAATGTACTAAGGGACAAGGCAAAAATTTAACTAAATCTTCTCTGACAGAAACAGCACCGGAACCCGGGCCACCGCCTCCATGAGGAGTAGATAGAGTTTTATGGATATTATAATGCATAACGTCAAAACCAATTTTACCGGGTTTAACGATACCAAGAATAGCGTTAAAATTAGCACCATCCATATACATCAAGCCGTCAACAGAATGAATAATCTTTGCTATTTCTTCGATTTGTGTTTCAAAAAGTCCAAGAGTATTTGGGTTAGTCAACATAAAGCCGGCAGTATTTTCATTAACAACACTTCTTAATGCTTCAAGGTCAACCATTCCTTTACTATTAGATTTAATTTCAACAACTTTCATTCCGGCGAGAGCGACAGATGCAGGATTAGTTCCGTGAGCAGAATCAGGTAAAATAATTACATTTTTATGATGATTCCCTTTATGTTCATGATATGCTCTGATAACCTTAAGACCGGTAAATTCACCTTGAGCACCGGCAACAGGTTGCAAAGTAGTTTGAGCCATACCGGCGATCTCTGATAAATCTTTTTGTAATTCGAACATTATCTCTAAAGCACCTTGAACAGATTCTTGAGGTTGATTTGGATGTAAATCCATTAAGCAAGGGTGTCTTACTAATGCTTCGTGTGATTTAGGGTTATATTTCATAGTACAAGAGCCAAGCGGATAAAAGCCTTTTTCAATAAAGTGATTCATATGGGATAACTCGATAAAATGTCTCATAACATCAAGTTCACTTACTTCTGGAAAATTTAAATCTTGTTTTCTTAAAAACTTAGAATCTATAGATTTATTAATATCAATATTAACATCATTTTTAGGAAGAGTATAACCTTTTCTACCCATTCTTGATTTTTCAAAAATTAATTGTGCCATTATTTCACCTCTCTTAATGCATTTAAAAGTGAATCCATTTCTATTTTAGATTTCTTCTCAGTAACAGTAACAAGTAATTGTTTTTTATAGCCGTAACAACTCAAATCAATACCGGGAAGTATATTTTTTTCTTTTAATTGTTGGATAACATAATCAGGTTCAAGAGTAGTATTAACTACAAATTCTTTAAAAAACGGTTGTGTATAAGCAAGTGAAAAGCCATTGATTTTGCTAATTTCTTCAGCAAGATAATGAGCTTTTGACATAGAAAGTTCAGCAACTTCTTGTAACCCTTTTTTACCCATCAAGCACATATAAACAGTACTTGCAAGAGTACATAAAGCTTGATTTGAACATATATTTGATGTAGCTTTATCTCTTCTAATATGTTGTTCACGAGCTTGCAAAGTTAAAACATAAGCTCTTTTCCCGTCAACATCGGTTGTTTGACCTACGATTCTACCGGGCATCATTCGTGATAACTCCATTTTACTGGCGAGAAAACCAAATAATGGTCCGCCATAATAAGGTTTATTTCCTAAAGCTTGACCTTCGCCAATAACAATATCTGCGTTATATTCTGAAGGAGCATTTAAAATAGCCAGAGATATTGGATCGACAGCTGATAAATATAATGCCTTTTTTGCTTTTCTAACAACTTTTTCAATTTCAAAATTATCTTCTATATTGCCAAAAAAGTTTGGAGATTGAATTAAAACGCTACTTGTATTATCATCCATCATTTCATTCAGTTTATCAATATCAGTAACTCCATTTTTTGCCGGAATAAACTGCAATTCAATGCCAACACCTTTAGTATAGGTTTTTATAACTTCAATATAAGCAGGATTACAGGTTTCGGAAATAAGAGTTTTCGTGAGTCTGTTTTTTCGTGAAGCCATTAGGATTGCTTCAGCGGCAGCACTTGCACCGTCATACATACCTGCATTAGAAATCTCCATTCCGGTCAGTTCACAAATAAGGGTTTGATATTCATAGATAGCTTGAAGCGTTCCTTGTGACACTTCTGCTTGATACGGGGTATATGCTGTCATAAATTCAGGCCTGCTGATGATAGCGTCAACAGCGGCAGGGATAAAATGGTCATAAATACCTCCGCCTAAAAATGCATTCGAACGGTTTAGGCAAATATTTTTTGAAACGATATTAAACATCTTTTTGCCAATCTCAAGTTCTGATAGGGGTTCATCAAGATTAAGATAATCTTTAAGCTTAAATTTGTCGGGAATATTGGAAATTAGTTCGTCGAAGTTTTTAACTCCGATGACATCCAACATTTCTTTTCTTTCTTTGTCTGTGTTTGAAATGTAAGACATCTGTGCTCCTTTACTTATATTTTTTCTTCTATTTTTATTTTTTCATTGAGGACTTTTTCTTCTAATTCATCAATTTCATTTAGAGCCTTATTTATTAATAAAACTCTATCTTTGTATGGTATAAAAGCTGATTTAAAGCCATTAATGATAATATTTTTAATCTCTTGATAAGAAAGATTCAGTTCATTTATAGCAAGCATAAACTCATCAGTCATTGTTGTGTCAGAAATCATTCGATTATCTGTATTCATAGTAACTCTTAATCCATAATCAAGATAAAACACGATTGGATGAGATTTTAAATTTTTTACTGCCTTTGTATGATAGTTGCTTTTTACACAAATTTCTAAAGGAATTCTATGGTCATTTACATAGTTCAACAAATCTCCGTCTTCCAACAATCGAGTACCGTGACCTATACGATGTGTACCACAATGGTGTATTGCTTGTGAAATACTTTCCGGACCATAAGCTTCTCCGGCGTGGATTGTTATGTTGAGATTATTTTTCAAAGCTAAATCAAAAGCTTCTTTATGTTCAATAGCTGGGTTGTTATACTCAGAACCTGCTAAATCAAAACCAATTACACCTTTATTTTTATATGCAATGGATAATTCAGCAAGCCTGATGGAATTTACCGGATCCATATTTCTGATTCCGCAAATAATAACTCCGGTACGAATATTAAAATTCTTTTCTGCATCTCTTAATCCGGTAATAACTGCGTCAGAAATCTGAGTTAGTCTTAACCCTTTTTGTGTATGTAAAATCGGGGAATATCTTACTTCCATATATCGAATATTTTCTAATGCTGCGTCTTCAGCAAGTTCATAAGCTGCTTTATATAGTGCTTCTTCTTCTTGCAAAACAGATAAAGTCACAGCAAAACCTCTTAAATATTGATCAAGACTGGTACAAGTATCAACACAAGAAATTATCTTTTTTAAATCTTCTTCTGTCTTAGCGGGCAGTTCAACTTTTTGTTTTTTTGCCAAAGAAAAAAGAGTTTTATATCTTAATGAACCATCCAAATGTACATGCAAATCTGTCTTAGGCAATTGATGAATAAATTCTCTATTTAATTGTATCATTATACCTCCTAATTTTTAATTAAAATCTAAAGAGTCCATTTATTAAAACAGCAAATTTCGGATAAATCGTGTCTTTTTTTTGATTGAGCAAAAAAACTAACAGCTTTGCTATAAAATGTTTTCTTGTCTTTAGGATAACCGAAAGGACTCATTCCTACTATTCTTACATAATCCGGAATTTCCAGCATCTCTTTCAACGCCTTTTCATTAAACGCTGCTAACCAACACGAACCAATGCCAAAATCCCAAGCAGTTAACATCATTTGATGAAAAGAAATTGCCACATCTACAAGATAATAATCCTGTTGATTAAATTTTAAAGCCTTTCTTGTATCTGCACAAGCAATAACCACTAAAGGGGCTTTACCAATGAAAAAATTAACTGCTCCTACTACACTATGAAAGGCTATTTTTTTTATTATATCCTTATCTTGTATAAGCAAATATCTCCATGGTTGCTTATTTTGAGCTGAAGGAGCTTGTCTGCCCGCCTCCAAAATCTTACTCAAAATATCTTCATCAATCATTTTATCAAGATATTCTCGACAACTATAACGGTTAAAAATAACTTCAGTACATTCCATTTATACCACCTTTAGTAAATACATTAAGTTTAAAGCTATTTTTTTAGTCAATATTTTTTATTAAGTATTTAAATTTTTCTTAATATAGCCTATTGTTATATAAAGAAAAATTAATAAGACATATTAAAAAGAGGCTGTTGAATAGTTTCAATTATTGTTCTACAAGCTTCCAGCTTGTAGTTTCATAAAATATTAAATACCTATCAGTTAAGGTTTATAGTGCAAGCAAGGATGCTCGCACAACATTAATTTCGGGACAGGCTCTGCAGAGGCTGTTGAATAGTTTCAATTATTGTTCTACAAACTTCCAGCTTGTAGTTTCATAAAATATTAAATACCTATCAGTTAAGGTTTATAGTGCAAGCAAGGATGCTCGCACAACATTAATTTCGAAACAGCCTTAAAAAACTATTCATAATAACACTATAGAGCATTCTTGTTTTCACTTTTGATAATCCTGCAAGCCGGAAGCTCGCAGAACATTTAATTTGTTGAGCGAGCTACCTTGCTTAGTAAATTAAAAATTCAAATCTAAAAAAAAACCGAACATAATGTCCGGTTTTATATTTATTAATCAGCTATCTAATTAAGATAATTCAATTAAATCTTGTCCTTCTTGAACGCTTTGCCCTTTAGTTACAAGAATATTCTTCACAGTTCCATTAGAATTAGCAAATATTTCAGATTCCATCTTCATAGCTTCGAGAACAATAACAGCTTGATCAGCATTTACATTATCACCAACACTAACCTTTATATCTAAAATAGTGCCGGGTAAAGGGGCTTTAACGGTTTGAGGAGTAGAAGATTGAGATACTACTTGCTTAGCTTGTGTTTGTACTTGAGCAGGGGAAGCTTGTTTTGGCATAGCTTGGGTAGGCGTAGCCTGAGTAGATGTTATTTTAACTAAAGTATCTCCTTCTTGAACAGGAGATTTTTCTTTAATAAACACCTTCTCAATAATTCCGTCAACCGGAGAAAGTATTTCTGATTCCATTTTCATTGCTTCAAGAGTTAATAATAAATCACCTGTCTTTACATAGTCTCCGTCATTTTTTAATACACTTATTACTACTCCGGGGATTGGAGCTTTAACTTCGTTTACTGATTGTATGTCTGTAGTTTTAATTTGAGGAACTACCGGAACAGCTTTTTCTTGCTGAACATATTGGATTTTATTACCGGGAATATCATTATCAAATTCTACATCAAAATCTACACCATTAACATTTAATTTTGCACGACTGGAGTTAAACTCTACAATCTTAGCTTCATAATTTTGTCCGTTTATTCGCATTTTATATTTTTTCATAGTTACCCTCTATCTATTATTTTTTAATGTTCTAAAGGATGAATTAGGCATTTGAACCTTACCGGATGCTTGCCACATACTTACATTTGCTCTTCGCCAAGTCAACATAATCCTATTTTGTTCATCTGTATCTATCCTATGCTTATGAATTGCAGCAATCACAGCTATAACAGCATCAGAACTTAAATTTTCAATATATTGAGTAGAAATTTTTCCAATTGGACTTGTAAGAGTTGCTTTTGTTTCTTTTTTATCTTTCTTTTTATTAAGATGAACAAGTTGAGAAATTAGTAAACTAGTAATTATTAATGATAAAAAAACAACCGACATACCTAATACAGTCAAAGTAGAACTGAAATCTAAAATATTTTCATCAAATCTTTCTTCAAGTTCTTCAAATATAGGAACATTTATACCTAAATCAATTAACGTTTTACTTCTATTAGAAGAGTCTTGAGGATTTATATTTAGATATTCAGACATTTTCTTAATTGGGATATTTTTGAGTAAGCATATACTTTCCAGAGTATTGTAATCATTATATCCCACATTTTTAAGATAATAATATTGTTGAAGATTAAATATGCTAATGCCAAGAGTTTTCAATGATTGTTTATTTAATTTTATATCACTGACACTCAGATGAAAATGATTTTTAATATCTTCAACTGAGATCCCAATTGTTTCAGCAACTGTTTCTAATGACAGATTATCTGTAATGCCGTATTTTTCTCTTAATACTAAATTATTATCCTTATTTTCATCTGCAAATACATAAACTACGCTTATAACGATCAACAGCAGAACTAATAAACTTTTCTTTTTCATATCTTTACCTTTTATAAGGGGATGTTTCCGTGTTTACGAGGAGGATTAGTATCTTTCTTCGTTGCAAGCATTTCAAAAGCTCTTATCAACCTAAATCTTGTTCTACCCGGTTCAATTATATCATCTACATAACCGTTAGAAGCAGCAGCATAAGGATTAGCAAATTTTTCACGATATTCTTCTTCTTTTTCTTTAAGCATTTGAGTTGGGTTCTGAGCATTTTTAACATCTTTTCTAAAGACAACTTCTACAGCTCCTTGAGGTCCCATTACAGCTATTTCAGCCATAGGCCAGCAATACACTATATCTGCTCTCATATGCCTGCTGTTCATAACACAGTAAGCTCCACCGTAAGCTTTTCTTAAAATCACTGTAATCTTTGGCACTGTTGCTTCAGCAAAAGCATATAGCAATTTAGCACCATGTCGTATAATACCATTATGTTCTTGATTTGAACCGGGCAAGAAACCGGGAACATCTTCGAGAACAAGCAAAGGTATATTAAAAGCATCACAAAATCTTACAAAACGAGATGCTTTAACCGAGGCATTAATATCAAGCACTCCGGCGAGAACTTTGGGTTGATTTGCAACAATTCCGATTGTATGACCATTAAGTCTTGCAAATCCAACAACAATATTTTGAGCAAAAGCCTTTGAAACTTCTAAAAAATCACCTTCATCAACTATTGTTTTAATCACATCAAATATATCATAAGGTTTATTTGGATTATCTGGAATTAAACTATTCAATACATCGTCATATCTGTCAATAGGATCAGAACAAGCTATACGTGGAGGATCCTCCAGATTATTAAGAGGTAAAAATGTAATTAATTTTCTGATTAAGTTAATAGTTTCTTCTTCATTTTCAGTCATAAACTGTGCTACACCACTTTTAGATGCGTGAACTCTTGCTCCACCTAAATTTTCGGTAGTTACTGTCTCATTTAAGACTGTCTTAACTACCTTTGGACCTGTTACAAACATATATGAATTCTTTTTATCCATTACTATAAAATCTGTTATAGCAGGAGAATATACAGCCCCACCGGCACATGGTCCAAGGATTGCTGAAATCTGAGGAATTACTCCACTCGCTTGTACATTTCTCCAAAAAATCTCGGCATATCCGGCCAAGGCGTCAACACCTTCTTGGATTCTCGCTCCACCGGAATCATTTAATCCTATTACAGGAGCTCCTACCTTCATCGCCATATCCATTACTTTGCAAATCTTTTCAGCATAAGTCTTGGATAATGAGCCACCAAAAATTGTGAAATCCTGAGAAAAAACATAGGCTATTCTACCTTCTATTGTCCCGCACCCTGTGACTACACCATCTCCGGGAATCTTCTGCTTTTCCATACCAAAATTTGTACAATTATGAGTTACAAACATATCAAATTCTTCAAAACTATCCGAATCAAGTAACAACTTAATCCTTTCTCTTGCTGTTAATTTACCTTTATCATGCTGATCTTGAATTCTTTTTTCACCACCACCTAAAGTAGCAACTTCTCTTTTCCTTCTTAATTCGAGGATTTTATTTTCATTTTCCATACATCCTCCGGATATATTATTTTTCTATTAATGGCAAGTTTAATCATCCTCAAAGTTTGTCAAGAAAAGTTATCCAAAAATTTATTTTTTCATATTGATAAATACTTTATATTCAGTAGAAATGCACTATAATCAAATAAAAATCAGAAACCCGATTTAAGAGACTACCTTAAAATCAATCTTGTACGAATATCCTTACTTGCACATAAACTACCTTAATTATAAGACTTTCAATTAAAAGCTTCTTATAAACCGAAGGCTTGTAAAACAATATCTTGCATTATCCGTCAATACTTGTGCCATTACAAACATAAACATCTGTAGTTCAATATATTACATATACATATCATCAATTTAGCAACAAGGGACCTCCAAGATGGAAAAAAGCTTCTTGGAGGTCCCTTGTTTTTTGATAAAAATAACCATATTAGAAAAGGGCAATAAAAATAATATAAATTTTTTAAAAAAAAGCTTCAATCTAATGAAAAATTTAATTTATTGGCAAAAAAAAATTTACTGCAAATAAGGATGCTCGCACAACATATTTCCTCAACAACCTAAATAAGTCCATTTAAAATTTAACTACCAAATTTTTAATTGACAAAATCAATAATTAAAAATAAAGATACTTAACTAACGATAAGATTTTAAAAAGTAATTTTGGAGACATAATGAAAGATAAAAAAGTTATTTCAGATACTCAATTAAAAACTATAAAAAGAATTTTAATTTTACAATACAAACCTTTTGGCGATGTTTTATTAAATACTGCCTATCTTTTCCCTTTAAGAAAGGCGTTTCCTGATGCCAAAATTGATTATTTGGTGCAAAGACCTTTTAAGGTCATACTTGATGGTAACCCAAATATTGATAATCTAATTTTAATGGATAAAAAAAAAAGAAATTCTCTTGAATATTACTTAGAAAGAATGAGAATAATTAAAATAGTCAGAGAAAACAAATACGATTTAATCTTAGATACTATGAGAGGTCCGGGCACATCCCAAATAGCTTTGTTTAGTGGAGCTCGTTTTAAAATCGGTTGGAAAAAGACTAAAAAATTCCTTTGGCTCAATGGCTACAATTGGGTTTATAACTACACTGTAATCAGAGATCAAAAGATTTATGCCGGCAGAGCTAAATTTCAGATATTAGAGCCTTTAGGCATTAAAGAGACTAACGACAATATCTTTTTCAATGTAAAGCCGGAATCAAAAGAATATATCAACAATTGGTTAAAAGAAACCGGACTTATTGACAATAAATTCATTGTCTTTTCACCGGTAACACCTGTGCCAAGAAAACAATGGGAATTTCACAGATTTGCCCAAACTGCTGATATGATAAAAGAAAAACACGGTTATGAAATTGTTTTACTTTGGGGACCGGGAGAAAAAGAAAAAGTCGAATATATGGCTTCACTAATGAAAACAAAACCAATTATGGCAATACCGACTAATTTTAATCAAGCAGGTGCTCTACTTCAAAAAACTCATATATATATTGGAAATGACGGTGGAATTGTACATCTTTCTGTATCTCAAAACACTCCAACCATTTCAATTTTCGGACCAAAAACCGACCCACTCAAATGGACGGCTTGGCATTTACCTATACATAAATATCTTAGAGACTTTAATTTTACAGATAAAAAAGATAATTCATTCAATATAAGCCCTGAAATGGTATATGAGAAATTTGTTGAACTCGATGAATATCTTGTAAACAAACAATAAAAATACTAATAATTTATAAGGCTTTACTAGTTCTTGGAGGCAGTCTCAAAATTAATGTTGTGCGAGCATCCCTGCTTGCACTCAAAACCCTATGTAATAGTTATTCAATAGTTGAAGAAACTACAAGCTGGAAGCTTGTAGAACTTTTCTGCATTTTAGGACAGCCTCTTTTTAAAGGCAGTCTCAAAATTAATGTTGTGCGAGCATCCCTGCTTGCACTCAAAACCCTATGTAATAGTTATTCAATAGTTGAAGAAACCACAAGCTGGAAGCTTGTAGAACTTTTCTGCATTTTAGGACAGCCTCTTTTTAAAGGCAGTCTCAAAATTAATGTTGTGCGAGCATCCCTGCTTGCACTCAAAACCCTATGTAATAGTTATTCAATAG